>OBVC01000117.1_pt1 | contig 60985 bp, 51 predicted proteins | sample 1494991 | NCBI WGS metagenome assembly OBVC01 (sample SAMEA2579955, study PRJEB22360) | human gut metagenome
CCGAACGACAGGGGGGCCCCCGCCGTGGCGGCCTACAACGCCCGCCAGATCAAGCGCGACATGATGCTGACGCTCAACGTCGCCATCCTGATCATCGTGGCGTTCATCACCCTCTCGTTCCGCAACAAGTTCGCGGTCCTGCTGGCCCTGATTCCCGTGGCGCTCGGCGCGCTGTTCGCGCTGGCGATCATGTCGCTGACGTGTCATACGATTTCGTCGATCGCCGTAGGTGCGGGAACCGTCGTAATGGGCATCGCGCTGAGCTATTCGATCCACATACTCTGCCATGCGAACCACTGCCACGACCCGCGGCAGATCATCCGCGATCTGGCCTATCCGCTGACCATCGGCAGCATAACGACCATCGGCGCCTTCGCGGGACTGCTCTTCACCGATTCGCAGCTGCTGCGCGACTTCGGACTGTTCGCATCGCTGACGCTGGTCGGAACGACGCTTTTCAGTCTGGTGCTGCTTCCCCACCTGATCCGTAAGGAGAAACGCGGGGGGGGGTCCGCCGTGCTGGAACGGGTGGAGCGGCTCACGGGAATGCGTCCCGACCGGAACCGCCCGCTGGTGGCGGCGATCCTGCTGCTCACGTTCATATGTCTCTTCTTCTTCAACCGCATCGGCTTTGACAGCGACATGATGCACCTGAACTACGACCCGCCCCGGCTGGCCACCGCGCAACAGCGGCTGAGCAGGCTGACCGACGAAGACGGCGAACGGTCGAAGGTGCTCTTCATCACCACGGCCGACACGCCGGGCGAAGCCGTCGCAAGCTACCTGCGCATGGGCCGGCGGCTCGACTCGCTCAAACAGGCCGGGAAAATCGACTCCCACGCCGGCATCGCATCGTTCGTGGTGGACAGCGTCGAACAGCAGCGGCGGCTGGAGCGGTGGCGCCGGTTCTGGACTCCGCAGCGGCGAGAAGCGGTGCGCGCGGGGATTCGGGAGGCGGAAAAACGCTACGGTTTCGCCGACGGCGCGTTCGACGGCGCACTGAAGCTGGCCGAAAAGGAGTACGCCCCGCTCGACTACACGTCCGCGGCGGCGCGCGAGGTATTCCGCGAGTGGATCGACGGGCAGGAGAAGTTCCCCATCTTCCTGAGCCACGTGACGCTGGCTGACAGCTGCAAGCACGAGGTATACGCGGCGTTTTCGGCGACGGACGACATCGTAGCCGCCGACCGGGCGTTCTACGCCGGGAAAATGGCGCGGAGCGTGAACCGCAACTTCTACCTGATACTCTCGATCTCGTCGATACTGGTCACCGCGGCGCTGTTCCTCTGCTACGGCCGGATCGAACTGACGCTCATGTCGCTGCTGCCGATGGCCGTCGGGTGGGTCATCATCCTCGGACTGATGGCCATGCTGGGCATCGAGTTCAACATCGTGACGATCATCCTCTCGACCTTCATATTCGGCATCGGCGACGACTTCAGCATCTTCATCATGGACGGACTGCTGAGCGAATACAAAACCGGGCGCAGGATGCTCGACACGCACAAGACGGCCATCTTCTTTTCGGCCTTCACGGTCGTCGTGGGACTCGGAGCGCTGATCTTCGCGCGGCATCCGGCGCTCCATTCGCTGGCGCTGATCTCGCTCTTCGGCATCGTCGCCGTGGTGCTGGTATCCTACACCGTACAGCCCGTGCTGTTCCGGATGCTCGTCTCGTCGCAGACCGAAAAAGGCGGCGCGCCCTACACGCTGGGCAGCCTCATCAACACCCTCTACGCATTCGGACTGTTCGTGACGGGATGCCAGCTGCTGCAGGCGCTGATCTTCACGCTCTGGCCGCTGCCGATGGCGCGACGACGCAAGCAGCGCATCGTGCAATGGTCGATCCACCACATGACGCGGGGATTCCTGCGGGCGATGGTCACCACCAAAACCATCCGCCTGAACGACACGGGCGAGACGTTCGCCGAACCGGCGGTGGTGATCGCCAACCACCAGTCGTTCATCGACATCCTCGTACTGCTGAGCATCTGCCCCAAGGCGGTGATGGTGACCAACGGCTGGGTGTGGCGTTCGCCGGTCTTCGGGCGCATCGTCCGCTATCTGGGCTTCTACCACGCCGCGGACGGGTACGAACGCCTCGCTCCCGCGCTCGCGCAGAAGGTCGCAGAGGGTTACAGCGTCATCGTCTTCCCCGAAGGCACGCGCTCGGCCGACGGCAGGATCAAGCGTTTCCACAAGGGCGCCTTCTACCTCGCGGCGGAGTTAGGACTGGACATCCTGCCGATATGCCTCTACGGCAACGGCATGATCTCGTCCAAACGCCAGCCCATCTACATCAAGCACGGACTGGTCGTGAGCCGCATCCTGCCGCGCACGGCCTGCGGCGACCCCGCGGACTACTCCGCGCAGGCCAAGTCCGCATGCCGCCAGATGCGCCGGGAGTACCGCAAACTCTACGAGACCTACAACCGGCCCTGCAACCCCTATTTCCGCGACATGCTCATCAAGAGCTACACCTACAAAGGCCCCGTGCTGGAGTGGTACATGCGGGTCAAGATACGGCTGGAGAAGTGCTACACGCTCTTCGACCGCATCGTGCCGCGCGAAGGGACCGTCGTGGACCTCGGCTGCGGATACGGACCGCTGAGCTACATGCTCGCCATGCTCTCGGACCGCCGCCGCATCGTGGGCGTGGATTACGACGCGGAGAAGATCGAAACGGCGCGGCACAGTTTCCTGCGGCGGCCCGAAACGGAGTTCGTCCACGCCGACCTGCGCACGGCGGAGCTGCCCGAAGCCGATGCGTTCCTGCTGCTCGACGTACTGCACTACATGCAGCCCGAAGAGCAGCGCGGACTGATCGCACGCTGTGCGGCGCGGCTCAAGGCGGGCGGGCGGATCATCATCCGCGACGGCGACGCGGGGAAGGCCGAACGGCACAAGACCACGGCCATGACCGAAGTGTGGTCCACGAAGATCGTCGGATTCAACAAGACAGACGGCGAACTGCACTTCACCTCGACGCCGGAACTGCAGCAGACGGCCCGCAGACTGGGGCTGGAGATCCACGCGGCGCACACGGACGCGCACACGTCGAATACGGTTTACATACTGACCCGACCGGAATAAGATGCAGGAGGAGTTCGACATAATCGTCATCGGCAGCGGGCTGGGCGGACTGGAATGCGGCGTCATGCTGAGCCGCGAAGGGCTGGGCGTCTGCGTAGTCGAACAGGCGGCGGTCCCCGGCGGCTGCCTGCAGTCGTTCCGCCGCCGCGGCCATTTCATCGACACGGGGATGCACTACGTGGGCAGCATGCAGCAGGGCGGCATCATGCGCCGCTATTTCGACTATTTCGGCATCGGGGATTCGCTCGAAATACGGCCGCTCGACGAAGCGTTCGACATCGTATCGCCGGGCGGAGCCGGAGAGTTCGCCTACATGCACGGCTACGACGAATTCCGGCGGCACCTGACCTCCCTCTTCCCGCGCGAGGCGGCGGGAATCGCCCGCTACTGCGACAAAATCAGGGAGATAGGAGACAGCATAGGCATCGAAGTGCACCGTTCGGGACGGCTGTCGTCCGGCGGGGTGAAATACCTCGGCGCATCGGCGGCGGAGTTCATCGGCGAATGCGTCGCCGACCCGCTGCTGCGCAGCGTTCTGGCCGGGACCAACCCCCTCTACGGCGGCGTGCGGGAGCGTTCGCCGCTCTACCACCACGCCATGATAAACCATTCGAACATCGAAGGCGCCTGCCGCTTCGCCGGCGGGACGCAGCATATCGCCGACGCGTTGGCGGCCAAAATCCGCGAGCACGGCGGCACGATCCTCACCGGATGCCGGGCAAACGCGCTCCACACCGAAGGCAGACGCATCACGGGCGTGGAACTCGCCGACGGCAGGATACTGCGGGCGAAGAGCGTCATTTCGGCCATCCATCCCGCGGCGACGTTCGGCCTGATCGGGCCGACGCCGGTGCTCCGCCGTGCGTTCCGCGACCGGATGGCCGGCATGCCGGGCACGTACGGCCTTTTCTCGGTGTATCTGCTGCTCCGGCCGCAAAGTTTTCCCTATATCAACCGCAACCTCTATTATTACGCCGAGGGCGGAGACGTCTGGGACACACTCTTCGACACGGAGGCCATGCGCCCGAAAATGGTATTGTTCAGCGCGCAGCCGCCGTGCGCCGATCCGGCGTGGAGCGAGGTGGTGACGCTGATGGCCCCGATCGCCACCGACATCTGGTCGGCATGGAGCGGATCGGCGCCGGGCCGCCGTCCCGAAGCGTATACGGCCCTGAAAACGGCCGTCGCACAGCATCTGACGGACTTCGTCTGCGAGCGGCTGCCCGGCCTGCGGGCGGCGGTCGAACAGACGTACGCGGCCACGCCCCTCACCTACCGGCATTACACCGGAATCCCCCACGGGGCTGCCTACGGCCTGCAGAAAGACTGCCGCAACGTCATGGCGACCTGCATCCCCGTACGGACGAAATTCGAGAACCTGCTGCTCACGGGACAGAACCTGACGGTTCACGGCGCGATCGGGGTGACGCTCTCGGCGGCGGCGACCTGCGCCGAGCTGCTGGGCACGGAATATCTGGCTAAAAAAATAGGCAACGCATGAAACGATTTCTCAAATACACGCTCATCACGCTCCTTGCGCTTCCGCTGCTGGCGGCGGCGTTCCTCTGGGGACTCTACCTCACGGCCGACATGGAGCAGCCCGTGATGACCATCGACACGGCGGATTACCGCGTCGCGGACCACGGCGGCTACACCTCGTGCCGCGGAAGTTTCCTGCGCCATAACAGATACGGTCTCTGGGAGCTTTACACGGCCGGGTCGCCCGAAGAGTCGGGAGCGGCGGCGGGAGCGCTCACGGCCGGGCTGATGCGCTATCAGGAGCAGGTTTTCGTGGACCAGATCCGCCAATTCATCCCCTCGGACGGCTACCTGAAGTTCCTGCGGGGCCTGATCGTGATCTTCAACCGCAATCTGGGACGGCACGTCCCCGAAGAGTACCGGCGCGAGATATACGCCCGGTCGCTCTACTGCTCGCACGACTTCGACGCCATAGGCACCCCTTACGAGCGTCAGCTCAACTACCATGCGGCGCACGACATCGGGCACGCCATGAGCCAGTACATGCTCGTCGGATGCAGTTCGTTCGCGGCATGGGGCGGCATGAGCGCCGACGGGGAGCTGGTGGTAGGCCGCAATTTTGACTTCTACATGGGCGACGACTTCGCCCGCCACAAAATCGTCACCTTCTGCCGTCCGCAGGCCGGGCACCCCTTCGTCAGCATCGGCTGGGCCGGGATGATCGGCGTACTGTCGGGCATGAACGACAAGGGGCTGACCGTGACGATCAACGCCGCCAAAGGTCCCGTCCCGCTCTCGGCGGCGACACCGATTTCGATCCTCGCGCGCGAAATCCTGCAGCACGCGGCCACGATCGGCGAAGCCCTCGAAATCGCCCGCCGCCGCGACACCTTCGTCAGCGAATCGCTGCTCGTCGCCTCGGCGCGCGACGGAAGGGCCGCGATCATCGAGAAAACGCCCCGCAAAACCGCCCTGTACGAAAGCGGCGGCGAATACCTCGTCTGCACGAACCATTACCAGTCGGCCGAACTGGCCGGCGACGAACACAACCTCGAAAACCTCGCCCGAACGGACAGCCCCTGCCGCTTCGCACGGCTGGAGGAGCTGACGGCGGCAAACGCGCCGCTCACACCTCAGGCGGCCGTGGCCATGCTGCGCGACCAGCGGGGCGAAGGCGGCACGGACATCGGCGTCGGAAACGACTGCTCGGTCAACCAGTCGATCGCCCACCACTCGGTGGTATTCCAGCCCTCGGCGTTGAAAATGTGGGTTTCGACCTCGCCGTGGCAGGGCGGCGCCTATATCTGCTACGATCTGGGAGCCGTCATGCGCAATCCCGATCCGGCCGGAGAGCTTTGCGACACGGCGCAGGAGATAGCCGCCGACACGGCCTACCTCGCACACGACTATCCGCGCGTGGTGGCATACAGGCGGCTGGGCGGAGAAATCCGCAAAGCCATGCGGGAAGAGACCGCCGCCGACGCCGCGACGCTCGACCGTTTCGAACGGACCAATCCGCAGAATTTCCACACATGGAAACTGCTGGGAGAATACTACCGCTCGCAGGGCGACGACGGCCGGGCGGCGCAATGCTTCGACAAGGCGCTGCAGAGCGGAATCCCGCGCGCCGACGAGCAGGAAGCGGTTGAAAGACTAAAATCGGAATGCAAGCCATGATAAGAAATCCGGAAATACAATTCGCATCGGCGGATGCGATCGCCGCGTTCCAGCAGGAACGCCTGCGCGAAGAGATCGCCTATCTGTACGAAAATTCACCCTACTACCGGCGCATGTTCGACCACTGCGGCGCGCGTCCGGACGACATCCGCACGCAGGAGGACCTGCGGCGGCTGCCGGGGAACCCCAAAACCCACCCGCCGCCACGCCGCACTGCCGGTGACCACCAAGACCGACCTGCAGCTCCACCCGCAGGATTTCATCTGCGTACCCCGCAACCGCATCATCGACTACGTGACCACTTCGGGAACGCTCGGCGACCCGGTGACGTTCGCCCTCACGGAGGAGGACCTCGACCGGCTGGCCTACAACGAAGCCGAATCCTTCACCACGGCGGGATGCACGCCGGAGGACGTGCTGCAGCTGATGACCACCATCGACCGCCGCTTCATGGCGGGGCTGGCCTATTTTCTGGGCGCGCGGAAGCTCCGGTGCGGCGTGATCCGCGTCGGGAACGGCATTCCCGAACTGCAGTGGGACACCATACGGCGCATCGGTCCCACGGGCTGCATCGTCGTGCCGTCGTTCCTGACAAAACTGGTCGCCTATGCCGAGGAGCACGGCATCGACTACCGCCGCTCGTCGCTGCGCCGTGCGATCTGCATCGGCGAAGCGCTGCGCGACACCGCCTTCGGCAACAACACGCTGGGGGCCAAGATTACCGAGCTGTGGCCCGAACTGGAGCTGTTCTCGACCTACGCTTCGACCGAGATGCAGACCTCGATCACCGAGTGCGGGCACCACTGCGGCGGCCACGTGCCGGCCGACCTGATTCTGGTGGAGCTGCTCGACGAGCAGAACAACCCCGTCGCCGAAGGCGAGGAGGGAGAGGTCGTCATTACGACGCTCGGCGTGCGGGGCATGCCGCTGCTGCGCTTCCGCACGGGCGACATCTGCATCGGATACACGGAGCGGTGCGCCTGCGGACGCGGCACGATGCGGCTTTCGTCGGTCATCGGCCGAAAGGGGCAGATGATCAAGTTCAAGGGCACGACGCTCTACCCGCCCGCGCTGTACGACATACTGGAGAACATTCCGGGCGTGAGCAACTACATCATCGAGGTCTTCACGGGCAGTCTGGGCACCGACCAGATCGTGCTGCGCATCGGCAGCGCGCGCCGCGACGAAGCTTTCGAAAAGGAGATAAAGGACACGTTCCGCTCGAAAGTGCGCGTCGCCCCGGAGGTGGTTTTCGAACCCGTGGAGTACATTGCGAAAAAACAGATGCCCCAGATGAGCCGGAAACAAATTAAATTCGTAGATTTACGCGAACAAACCAAATAAAAAATCCGACAATGAAAAAGTTACTGGCCATGGCATTGTGCCTCGTCGCAGTCAGCGGCTACGCCCAGAAGGGAAAAGAGAAGATCGCAGCCGATTTCTACGGCGTGGATTACAGCTGCGTGGACGTCAAGGGCGCCGACGAGGAGCCGGGCGCCTTCATCAAGGCGTTCGAGGCCATCAACAGGCTCTTCCTGAGCGAACCGAAGAAATACGACGTGGCCGGGTTCACCGGCATCGACATCCTCTCGACCGGCGTAGAGCAGGCCAACGAATCGCTCGGCGCACTGGCCGCGGAGCAGTTCACGCCCCGCAGCGCAGCAACCGACTGGCAGACGCAGCTGCCGCAGATCGTCGCCCGCTACGACAACGGTTCAGGCAACAAGGGGCTGGTGCTGGTCGCCACGACGCTCGACAAGGGCAACGGTCTGGGCTACTATACCGCAGTGCTGTTCGATCCCGCGACGCACGAGATAATCACCCAGATGGACATGGTCGGCAAGCCCGGCGGCTTCGGCCTGCGCAACTACTGGGCAGGTTCGGTTTACAACGCCCTCAAAAAACAGGGAAAATACCTGACCAAGTAGGACAGGTCCCGTCCTGAAACGATCCCTGCACGTCTCCGTGCAGGGATTTTTCATTGCCCGGCGGAACCGGAACCGCGCAGGCCGTGCACGGCGGACCATTGGAATTCGATACGAAACAGCGGAAGAGTTCCGGTCGGGCCGGAAGTTTCACAACGAAAGATTATGCGGCGGTTTTTTGACCGCAACGCAATTTTTTCGTAACTTTATCCCCACACAACGAAAATGCGCTGTACGCGTGTGCACGTATTATCCTAAACGTAACCGACTCAAACCTATGAAAAAACTGCTGAAACCGCTCTTCACGGCCCTGTTCGCGGGCATGGTCTGCACCGGCGCCAAGGCCGCCGAACCGCAGGTCATCAACATCCGGACCAACGACCTTTCGATGGTCATGAGCGTCGCTCCGAACGGCGAAGTGCTGTTCCACCACTTCGGAGGACGCATCGACGACGCATCGCCCGCCGCAGGCATCAAAAGCTACCGCCGCACGGACCACGGCACCGACAACCTCGCCTACTCGACGATGGGCGGCCGCAACTTCCGTGAACCCGCGCTGCGCGTGACCCACGCCGACGGGGACATGAACACCGAACTGCGTTACGTGTCGCACGCCACGCGCACGCTGGCCGACAAGAACGTCAGCGAAACGGTCGTCAAACTCACCGACACCGATCAGGCGCTGGACGTCGAACTGGTCTATACGGCCTATGCCAAAGAGAACGTCATCACGACCCACACCGTGATCCGCAACCGCGAAAAGGGCGACGCCGTACTGCACGCCTTCTATTCGTCGTCGCTGCCCGTAAAGGCGCGCAGCTACCTGCTGACCCACCTCTACGGCTCATGGGCGCGCGAGAGCCAGACCGACCACACGCTGCTCACCCACGGCTCGAAGAGCATCGAGTCGCGCAAGCTGGTGCGCACGACGCACACCGAGAACCCGGCCTTCATGATCACGCTCGACAGCGAAGCCTTCGACGAGAACTACGGCGAGGTGATCGCCGGCGCACTGGCATGGAGCGGCAACTTCCGGCTCAACTTCGAGGTCGATGAATTCAACGTGCTCAACATCCTCGCGGGAGTCAACCCCTACGCTTCGGATTACACGCTCGCCAAGGGCGAATCGTTCACCACGCCCGAAATGGTCTACACCTACAGCTTCGAGGGCGCAGGCGGCGCGAGCCGCAACCTGCACGACTGGGCGCGCAACTACGGCGTATGGCACGGCCATACGTACGCCCCGACGCTGCTCAACAGCTGGGAGGGCGCCTACTTCACGTTCGACGCCAAGACCCTGACGGACATGATCGACGACGCGGCGGACATGGGACTGGAAATGTTCGTGCTGGACGACGGATGGTTCGGCAACAAATATCCGCGCAACGATGCAAACGCCGGACTCGGCGACTGGCAGGTCAATGTCAGAAAGCTCCCCGAAGGCATCGACTACATCGCTTCGCACGCACACCGCAAAGGGCTGAAATTCGGCATCTGGATCGAGCCGGAGATGGTCAACCCCAAGAGCGAACTGGCCGAGAAACATCCTGACTGGATCGTCAGGTCGGGCGACCGCGAAATGCCCCGGATGCGCAACCAGTGGCTGCTGGACCTGACCAACCCCAAGGTGCAGGACTTCGTATTCTCGGTATTCGACAACACGATGAAGCTCTCGCCCAACATCGACTACATCAAATGGGACGCCAACCGCCATGCGGAGAACGCCGGATCGGAATTCCTGCCCAAAGACAGGCAGTCGCACTTCTGGATCGACTATGTGCAGGGATTCTACAAGGTCATGGAGCGCATCCGCGCCAAATATCCCGACGTGCTGATCCAAGCCTGCGCTTCGGGCGGCGGCCGCGTGGAGTACGGCGCCATGAAGTATTTCAACGAGGTGTGGACCAGCGACAACACCGAAGCGCTTTCGCGCGCCCGCATCCAGTACGGCACCAGCCTGTTCTATCCGGCGACGGTCATGGGTTCGCACGTCTCGGCCACGCCCAACCACCAGACCAGCAACATCACGCCGATCAAATTCCGCTTCGACATGGCCTGCGCGGGCCGTCTGGGCATGGAGTTGCAGCCCAAGCAGATGAACGCCGAGGAGAAGGCCTTCGCGCGCAAAGCCATCGAGAGCTACAAGGGATACCGCGACATCGTCATGGAGGGCGACCTCTACCGCATCGGCACGCCTTACGACGATACGGGCTACTACGGGGTGATGTACGTGTCGAAAGACAAGAAAAAGGCCGTCCTGTTCACCTACTGCACCCTCTACCAGAGCCGCACGCTCGTGCCGAAATACCGGCTTTACGGACTCGACGCGCAGACCCGCTACAAGATCAGGGAACAGAACGTCGACAAGAAACGGTTCTGGTTCGACGGCGGCACCTTCACCGGCGAATACCTCAACCATGCGGGCATCAATCCCAATCTGAACAAAATTTACGACAGCGCCGTATTCGTGCTCGAAGCCGAATAGCGCTCCCCGAAGGGGAGAAGCGCCTGCTCCGGAAAGCCTGCGGCCCTGTTATGGCCGCAGGCTTTTTCGTCGCCCGGCAAAGGGCCGGAGAAGCGGACGGCACAAGCGGGAAAAGACGGCGGGGACGGGACCGGATGGCGAAAGCGAAACCGGACGGCAGAAGCGGAAGCGGACGGCAGAAGCGAAAGCGGATGGTGGGGACAAAAACAGACACGGAAACGGGACCGAACAGCAGAAGCAGGAACAGACGGCAAGAACAGCAACAAACGCACAAGCCGAACCGGAAAGGGACGGCAGAAACGAACGGCAGGAGAGGGAACGGCCGCCAGATATAGGCGGAGAAAATACCCCTTCTGCGACCGCCGGCGTACGATTCCGTAAAAATGGTATGACGAACCGTAATCGGGGTAGCCGGCAATAACGCGAAATCGGATATCTTTGCAATGTGGAATTACGGGCGGACCGCAAAAAGCGGTGCGGACCCGAAAAAACGGCATACGCTATGACGAAGGAACAGAAGGAGCAGACGATCGGACTGCTGTTCGCCGAGAAGTGTTCGTGCGTCGTCCGCAACGGGGACGAGGTGCGGATTTTCCGCGAACGGGGCGTGAAGGACCTCTACAGGCTGCTGCGCGAGGAGCCGCAGCTGCTCGACGGGGCTTTCGTGGCCGACAAGGTGGTCGGCAAAGGCGCGGCGGCGCTGATGATTCTGGGCGGCGTGGAGGAGCTTTTCGCCGACGTGGTGAGCCGTGCGGCCCTCGACCTGCTCGCCGCCGCGGGAAAAGCGGTCGCCTACACGGTCGCCGTGCCCCATATCATCAACCGTGCGGGCGACGGGATATGTCCCGTGGAGCGGCTCTGCGCCGAGGCGCAGACGGCCGAGGAGTGTCTGCCGCTGATCGAAGGATTCATCCGCAAAATGCAGGAGCGAAACGAATAGATAGGGTTCGCCACTGCCCGGCACGGGGATTTTCCGCTGGCGCAGCAACGGGATCGACGCCGGAACCCGATGCCCCGGACGACGCTCTTCGGGAGTGTGAACCTCGATTTTTAAAAACCGCACGAAAAGCACTGTTTTTGAATATGAACAAACAAAAGACAAAATGGAAACAACGGCAGTAAAACTCTATTCGCTCGATTACCGCGATGCGAAAACCTACCTCGCAGCGGCGCTCTTCGTCGCGGGCAACATCGTCCTGCCCCAAATCTGTCATTTGGTGCCGCAGGGCGGCCTGCGGTGGCTGCCGATCTACTTCTTCACGCTCGTCGGAGCCTACAAATACGGCTGGCGCGTGGGCCTGCTGACCGCCGTGCTGTCGCCGCTGGTCAACTCCGCGCTGTTCGGAATGCCCGCCGCAGCGGCATTGCCGGCGATTCTGCTCAAGTCCGTACTGCTGGCCGCAGCCGCCGGATTCGCCGCACGGCGGTTCGGGCGCGCTACGCTGCCGCTGCTGGCGGGCGTGGTGCTCTTCTACCAGACGGCGGGGGCGCTGGGCGAATGGGCCTTTACGGGTTCGGCGGCGGCCGCCGTGCAGGATTTCCGCATCGGGATTCCCGGCATGCTCGCGCAGGCGGCGGGCGGTTACCTGATTATCAACTATCTGTTACGCAAATAAATTCAAACGACATGATCAATAGAATGTATGTGATCACACTGCTGTCGGTCCTGCCTTTCACGGCTTGCGGATCGGCTCAGGGCGGCGAAAAGGCCGAAGCCCCCGAAGTATACTTCATCCGCGAGATTACGCCGCAGAACATGGTGCGCATCTACGAAGCACTGGAACGTCCTGCGACGGGAAAGGTCGCCGTCAAGCTCTCGACGGGCGAACCGGGCGGACATAATTACCTCAAGCCGGAGCTGATAAAGGATATCGTGACCAAAGTCGGCGGCACGATCGTCGAGTGCAACACCGCCTACGGCGGCGGACGCGCACGCACGCAGGATCACCTGAAGGCCGCCGCCGACCACGGTTTCACGGCCATCGCCCCGGTGGACATCATGGACGCCGACGGAGAGGTGAGCCTGCCGGTGAAAGGAGGAAAACACCTGAAAGAGAACTTCGTCGGCTCGCACTACCCCCGCTACGACTTCACGGTGGTGCTGTCGCACTTCAAGGGGCATGCGATGGGCGGCTTCGGCGGTGCGGTCAAGAACATCTCGATCGGCATCGCGTCGTCGGCCGGGAAAGCGTGGATACACTCGGCGGGCAAGACCAAAAACGCCGCCGAAATGTGGAGCAACCTCCCGGCGCAGGACGATTTTCTGGAGTCGATGGCCGAGTCGGCCAAGTCGGTCGCCGACCACTGCGGCGACAAGATTCTCTACATCAGCGTCATGAACAACCTCTCGGTGGACTGCGACTGCGACGCGCATCCCGAAGAGCCGAAGATGGGCGACATCGGCATCCTCGCCTCGCTCGATCCCATAGCGCTGGACAAGGCGTGCGTCGACATGGTGTACGCATCGCCCGATCCGGGGAAATCGCACCTGATCGAGCGCATGGAGTCGCGCCACGGCATTCACACGCTCGAACACGCCGAAGCCATAGGGCTAGGTTCGCAGCAGTACCGACTCGTGGAACTGAAATAGCATGGAGTACAGGACACTGGGCCGCACGGGACTGCGCGTCAGCGCCGTGGCGCTGGGGTGCGAGGGATTTATGAACCGGCCGGAGGAAGAGGTGCGGGCAGACTTCGACTTCGCAATCGAAAACGGGATCAACTTCCTCGACCTCTACGCTTCGAACCCCGAACTGCGCAGTAGCATCGGCGCGGCACTGGCCGGGCGGCGCGAAGGGTTCGTCATACAGGGGCACCTCTGCTCGGTGTGGGAAGAGGGGCAGTATCTCCGCACGCGCGATCCGGAGAAGGCGCAGGCCGCATTCGACGACCTGCTCGTGCGGCTGGGGACGGATTACGTCGATATAGGCATGATCCACTACGTCGATGCCGAGGCCGATCTGCGGAAGGTATTGGACGGGCCGATCCTGCAACTGGCACTGCGGCTCCGGTCGGAGGGGCGCCTGCGCCATATCGGCATCAGCAGCCACAACCCCGCCGTGGCGCGGTAGGCGGGCCCAAACCGGGCTGATCGACGTGCTGATGTTCTCGCTCAATCCCTGTTACGACCTGCTGCCGCCGAGCGACGACGTGGACACGCTCTGGGCCGACGAAAGCTATGCGCAGGAGCTGCACAACATCGACCCCGAACGCCAGCGGCTCTACGAATTCTGCGAACGCGAGGGCGTGGCGATCGACGTGATGAAGGCGTACGGCGGCGGAGACCTGCTGAGCGGGACCAACTCGCCGTTCGGGAAGCCGATGACACCGGTGCAGTGCATCGAATACGCCCTGACGCGCCCCGGCGTGGCGGCCGTGATGGCCGGATGCCGCAGCCGGGCCGAAATCGAGGCGGCGCTCGCATGGTGTACGGCAACAGCCGCCGAACGCGACTACACGCAGGCGCTGACCGGACTCGGCCGGTTCTCGTGGGAAGGACACTGCATGTACTGCGGCCACTGCGCCCCCTGCACGACGGGGATCGACATCGCAAGCGTGAACAAATACTACAACCTGACGCTGGCGCAGGACGAAGTGCCCGAAACCGTGCGCGAACATTACAGCCTGCTGGCGCACCACGCTTCGGAGTGCATCGCCTGCGGCCGCTGCCAGAGCAACTGCCCGTTCGGGGTCGATATCATCGGACATATGCGGCTGGCGGCCGCGAAGTTCGGGTACTGATCCGCATTCCGGGATAGGAGCGGGCAAAAAAAGCGAATCCGGCGGCGGTTCCGGCTTCCGAAATCACGACAATTTCCTATCTTTGCCGATCGACACACACCGACAATGACCGAACAAATCATAGCACAAAGACTCGGAATCGCCCTCCGGCAGGTGCAGGGCACGGTACGCCTGCTGCGCGACGGCGCGACGATCCCCTTTATCAGCCGCTACCGCAAGGAGGCGACCGGTTCGCTCGACGAACTGCAGGTCGGGGCCGTCAAGGAGCAGCTGGACAAACTCACCGAACTCGAAGCACGCAAACAAACCGTCCTCTCGACGATCGGGGAGCAGGGCAAACTGACCGACGAACTTCGCAAACGCATCGAAGCGTGCTGGGAAGCCGTAGAGCTGGAGGATATTTACCTGCCTTACAAGCCCAAGCGGCGGACACGGGCGACCGTAGCGCGCGAACGCGGGCTGGAGCCGCTGGCAAACAGCATCATGGCGCAGCATTCGCACGACATCGCACGGCAGGCGCAGCGTTTCGTCACAGCCGACGTGCCGACCCCGGAGGAGGCTATAGCCGGGGCGTGCGACATCATCGCCGAGCGGGTGTCGGAGGACGAGCGCGCCCGCAACAGCGTGCGCCGCACGGCGGCCCGCGAAGGCGCAGTTCACTCCCGGCTCGTGAAAGGCAAGGAGCAGGAGGGCGTAAAATATTCGGACTACTTCGATGCGGCGTCGCCGCTGCGTACCATTTCGTCGCACCGTTTTCTGGCCATGCGGCGCGGCATGGACGAAGGGGTCCTGAAGATCTCGGTGGAGATGGACGCCGACCGCATTACGGAAGGGCTTTGCCGCCAGTTCGTGCGCCACGGCTCGGCGACGCGCGAATGGATGGAAGCTGCCGTCGCGGACTCGTTCAAACGGCTGATCCGGCCCTCGATCGAGACCGAACTGCTGGCGGCGGCCAAGGAGAAGGCCGACGACGAAGCGATCCGGGTATTCGCCGAAAACCTGCGGCAGCTGCTGCTCTCGGCGCCGCTCGGACAGAAGCGCATCATCGCCGTCGACCCCGGATTCCGCACGGGCTGCAAAGTCGTGGCGCTTGATTCGCAGGGCAACCTGCTGCACAACACCACCGTCTATCCCCATCCGCCGCAGAACCGTTACGCCGAAGCCGCCGAAACGCTGCGGTCGCTGGCAGCCCGGTACAAGGCCGAAGCCTTCGCCATAGGCGACGGCACGGCAGGGCGCGAGACCGAACAATTGGTGCGGAGTCTAGGGCTGGAGGGCGTCGGGGTGTTCATGGTGAGCGAGGACGGCGCGTCGGTCTACTCGGCGTCGGCCGCGGCCCGCGAAGAGTTTCCCGATCACGACGTGACCGTGCGCGGCGCGGTCAGCATCGGCCGCAGGCTGATGGACCCGCTGTCGGAGCTGGTGAAGATCGACCCGAAGTCGATCGGCGTGGGACAATACCAGCACAGCGTCGATCAGTCCAAGCTCAGGGCCAGACTGGTCACGGTGGTCGAGAGCTGCGTGAACAAGGTCGGCGTGAACATCAACACCGCATCGAAGCATATTCTGACCTACATATCCGGTCTGGGGCCTGCGCTGGCCGAAAACATCGTCGCATATCGCGCCGCGAACGGCGATTTCAAAGACCGGAAAAGCCTGCTGAAAGTGCCGCGTCTAGGCGCCAAAGCCTACGAGCAGGCGGCGGGATTCCTGCGCGTGGTAGGCGGCAGGAATCCGCTCGACAACAGCGCCGTGCACCCGGAGTCGTATCATATCGTGGAGCGGATGGCCGCCGACGCGGGCGTGACGGTCGAGCAACTGCTGGCGGACAAGGAGCTGCGCAAAGGCATAAAACCCGAAAGATACGTGGACACCGAGGTGGGGCTGCCGACCGTGACGGATATTCTCGAAGCACTCGACAAGCGGGGTCTCGACCCGCGCGAACAGCTGCAGGCATTCTCGTTCGACCCCGACGTGCACTCGGTCGCCGACCTGCGCGAAGGCATGACGCTGCCCGGCATCGTCACCAACATCACGGCCTTCGGCGCGTTCGTCGATATCGGCATCAAGCAGGACGGGCTGGTGCATATCTCGCAGCTGGCCGACCGCTACGTCGCATCGCCGGCCGACGTCGTCCATTTGGGACAGCACGTCGAGGTCCGCGTGACGGGCATCGACACGGTCCGCAACCGCATTGCACTGTCGATGCGCAAGAACGGCTGACAAAATCGGCGTCCGGGTAATTCCGAACGCCGATTTTCACATAGCATCCCGTTCACTCCTCAGGCGGCACGAAAGACCAATGCGTGTGCATGATTTCCCAACGCCCGGATGAATTCCGCCCATAAACCAACTTTATTGCGCCAAATGGTTAAAATGCATATAAATGAATTAAATTATACAAAATCAGAACTAGCCCAAAATTAGAATTGAATGAATCAGATTGCGATAGTTATTTATACATGAATGCATCTCCGCGACGGCTTCAATTAAGACTCGGATAATGCGAATGTCAGAAGATGTATGACAGGCTAAAAATAAAACACCGTTGTAGATTACTACAACGGTGTTTTGGTGAGGTCTGAAGCGAAAGGATTGTATAACTGATTATCTGATAGTTGTATTTCTATTCATTGGCTTTGAGACGAATAAAAAGTTCACGATAATCCAATGTTTATAGTCATTTACGCAGGCTCAGAAAATCTAAGCCCCTTTTTGCGCCCCTATATTATATGGACAATTCTCGATAGAATTCCTTCTGTATCTTAATTATAGATTCTGAAAAATATTTTATGTTATAACGTTTAATGGTCATTGTATTCTCTCTTTCTGCCTCCAAATATTCATTTAACTTCAAAACGACATCCAACAAAAAACGGAAATCTTCTTTATAACAATCTGGAGTATTTAGGTGTGCGTATCTCGAATAGATATATCCATTTAAATAATTAATGGTTCTACTCATTGCATGATTAATAAAGATATTAACAAGGTTTTCAACTGAGAAATTCTCAAAAAGAGGAGAACAAGAATAATCATTATTTTGAAAAATATCTTTCATTACATCTATATCATTATTCTGAATAGCTTCAAATAAACGCGATGACAACTCTTGTAGTGTTTTATTCCAGATTTCATTATTTGCATTTATTGCATATTCTTTTATTTCAGAGTATTTATCGCTCCCCTCTCCTTGCCAAATTGGAATATGAATTCCGAATGTAGGAATGTATTTGGCTCGTAATTTTGCTATATCAATTCCTTTTTTAAATGCATCTTTAATACTATCATCAAGGGGTAAAATACCAATATAATCTAATTGAATAAGCCAGCCAAATAAACTTGGATAAGAAGCCAAATCGAAATCCCCAGCACCTACCTTTTGTAAAACTTCGGTTATCATAGGTTGAACTTCTTCATCAGGCATTATGTTCCAAGAGTTTGTTGCACGTAATATTTCGATTTCACGTGTTAATTTATTTCTGTTTATTTCTTCCTGAATATTGTTAGTTTCTATAAGTAAATCATTTTCAAATAAATACCCAGTATGGACTAAATCAACAATAGGCTTATAATAATCATATACGATATCACCATTATCTAAGTATAAATTACGAATGTAATCCTTATAATCCTCGTTTGGATTCTCTTGGGGTTGGTCATCTTGTTGTCCATTATTTCGACCTAATAAAAAATCGGTTGGATCAAGTTGTAGTGATGATAAATATTTATTACCAACCTCATTTAATAAATCAAGTTGTTGCTTTTCTACCCCTTTTTTATATTCGATAATGTAAATTGTAGTAAAAAATAATAGCCTATTAAGAATTTCTATGTAATCATCATATCTTTGTTTACTAACCAACTTAAATACTTTTTCGAAACCATTAACTTCAAACTGTAAGGTTCTTAGATTTATATGTTTAGCTTTTGTATATAAATTTATGATAGTATTCTTTTGTTTACGCAAATATTCTATATAATCATCTGCATAAGAACTAATAATATTATCATATACAATGACAATATTGGGTACAAATGATATTGTGTAACGGATTAATTTTTCTTTAACTTTCAGAAATTTTTTCTTGTCTATTTTGCTTTCATCGCCAATAATGATAGTCTTTATATAATTATGTTCCACCAATTTATTAATATAACCTAAAACTTTTTCAAGAAGGTTATTGTCTAGTCTTTCCAAATCGTCAAAGCAGAGAACATAATTATTCGGAACACTCCATACCTCCAAAACATCTGATACTTCTATTTTAGTATCCAACCCAAAGAATCCGCCAACTTTCCCAATTACATTAGAAGCAATAACAGCAGCCTTTGAATCTAAAAATGGCAAACGTTCTTTAAGGATTATTTTGTCTATGTCAGAAACTTCACTAACCCCAAATAAACTAATGTATAACGGGACATACTTGACATGAATATTTTTTTTATCCGCTACAAAGCTATCAATTCCGCTGATTATTGAGAAAAGCTCATTTTTAAGATAAAAGGTTTTCCCACTGCCCCATTCCCCATTGATAAACAATGCATAATCAGCTTTATTTTGTCGAAGATAATCTTCAATAATAGATTTGAGTTCTTTCATATAAGTTAGTTTTTCTTCCAAATTTAGGAAATATTAATTCTAAATTAAATTTCTTCCAATAAATATTTCGCCGTCTCCAAACTGCCAACTAATTTAGTTCATGCGAGTTAAGTTATTGTATGGCAGAATATTCCATTTGTAAATGTATCCGGACGGATAAGCCCTTGAAGCGGAACGGGAAATATCCAATCTACCTACGTGTTCGGGTTGGGTTTCGTGATACCAAGATACCTACCAATCTTGATACCTTTCCCGACCAATGGGACAAGCGAAAGAATGAGCCACGAAATAAGGCATTGCTAATCCAGTTAAACAAGAAGGTCTTAGACTTAGACCTCCATATTAACCGTTGTTTGGCAGACGGGCAGGATTTGACGTTGAATTTGATCCGAGACTTCTATTCGGGGAAGCGAAAAGTCAAACCCGAATTCGGTTCGTTCTATGATTATTACCTTGATTTTGTAGAAAGGAAACGCAAAGAGGGAATAAACCCCGAAACCATACGGGTATATATGACAACGTATAACGTGATGAAAGAATTTCGCAAGGAGTTCCGAATTTGCGACGTATCGTTGTCTCTTATTGAGAAGTTTGATGACCATATGCGAGATATAAACGGCAACTCTTCGGGTGGTCGTAATCCAAAGCATAAGAATCTGCGAACGGTTATTCTCGATATTCAGAAGCATAATATTGCCATTGACAACCCCTATCGGTTTTTCAAGATACCCAATTTAGAGGTCAAAGAAATCTATCTTGACAAGTCAGAGCTTAATACGCTGATGGAATATACGGAGCATTTTGCTCCAACCTCCAAAGAGTATCAGATTTTGAAGATGTATCAGTTCTCTTGTTTCTGCGGATTGCGGTTTTCCGATGCAATGGATTTGGAGTGGCGGCAAATCGACTTCAAAAATAACCTAATCCGCAAAGTGATGATTAAGACCAAAACCGAGGTTATCACTCCGCTATTCCCGATGGCTTGCGAGATACTATTGGAAAAGATACGGAACAAGGCAATTAACGAATCCGACAAAGTGTTTTATCAATTCTCCGAGCCAACGGTAAACCAAACGCTCCGCAAACAGACCCGTCTGGCCGGTATCGACAAGCATATAACCTATCATTCAAGCCGTCATACGTTTGCGACCCTACTCGTAATGGACGGAGTGGATATATATAAAATCTCAAAATATTTGGGGCATAAGTCGGTCAATATGACCCAACGCTATCTGAAATACGACCTCTCAATCGCCAAAGAGTCGGCCAAAGACATTAGTACATTTTCAGGCAATAACGGATAATAATCATTATCTTAGCAGAGAGAAAATGTATAAATATGGCAATCAGACTACAACGAGCAACTTTGTATCTGCGTGGCGATAAGAAAAAGAGCGACGGCAGAATGCCTTTGTATGTCCGTTTCCGTAGGATTGACAGCGAAGAGCCTAAATTTCCCATAGGAATTGATTTACTGACCGAAAAATGGGATAATGACAAACAAAAGGCATCCGATCCAGACGTGGATTTGATTCTTCAAAAAGAAATCACCCGTATCAGGCAAGAGGTTCGCAAATTTGAATTGGACGGTGTCGAGATAACCAAAGAGATGTTGCGGGAAATCGTCTCCCAGAAACATGCAAAAACGGAGCGACCCGAAAACCAATCTTTTTATGCCTATTTCAATGATTACATCTCGAAGCGGACGAATCCGGTAAAATCGGAGAAAGCACGTTAAAAGGCTATAAAACCACGCTTAAATCATTGCGAGAGTTTCGTGCGGAGATACGGATTAAAGACATAAGCGCAAAACTGCTTTCAGACTTTGAAAAGTTCCTTATCAAACGTGGTGAAGAGAGCGGCAAAGGTGATGTCAAGGGAAGTCGCTACAACCGCATCAAGCATATCCGGGCAATCATCCGATATATTGAATCTCTGAATATCTCGATTAAAAACCCGTATCGCACAGGCGATTTAGCTTTGCCCGAAGATATTATCAATGATGTATTTCTGGAAGAAGAGGAGGTAAAACGGCTCTATCTGCTTTTGAATAAGGTTGAGGTAGGTTCACAACCGTACAGGGTATTGATTATGTACCTCTTCTCGTGTAGCGCAGGAATCCGTATCGGAGATGCTTTGGCGGTCAAATGGGGCGATTTGGATGTTCGCAAAGACCCCGTAGTCTTGGGAATCAAGATGCAGAAAGGAAAGAAACCTTTGTATGTACCGTTATTTCCAATGGCAGAAGAGATGTTGGAATTTGCTACCGAAGGAGATTTGAATAATGTAGAGAAGGGGAACCATATCTTTCATCAATACGACAAGCAAGCCATAAATGAGACCTTACGAAAGCTCGCAAAGATGGCCGAGATTGATAAGCATCTGACTTATCACTCCTCTCGCAGAACGTTCGCCACTCTTGCAAGTGCGAAGGGCGTGGCTCTGCAAGACCTAAAGCAATATATGGGTCATGGCAGCAGTAAAACCACCGAACGCTATATCAAATGGAGTCCAACCCTTGCCGAGCAGTCGGCAAAGAAGGTTAAATTGTTTGAAGTGAAAGAGTTGTTGAAAAATAAATAGTTCCGTCAAATTCGCTATCTTTGTAGCGTCTTTCGGCACAAGACATATTGTAAGAAGTGCCGATTAGTTAAAATCGCCAGTTTTAAATCACACGTAGGCACGAACGCTCACTTATAGTGGGTCGTTCGTCTGCGCGTGTACGGGTGTCTGGCGATACCTAACTAATGTGGACTGCGACCCACTTCTTTTATATAATGCCTGTGATGGTCGCGGCAGGCTCGATATAAGCATTATGGAGTTAATCGGATTATTCGGCATTGTTTGTTCTTTGGTTTTGTCATTCATCATCGCCAATGCAGGGGCAAAACGGCAAATCGGTTTTGGCTGGTCGTTGTTCTTGGGCGTTTGGTTAACTCCGATTGTAAGTTTGATAGCCGTGCTTTTGTCGGATAAACTCCAACCCGATGAGTTCGGAAGAGTTGAAATGAAATGGGGTTGTATGACTCCGTTTATAGTGTCGGTTTTGATAATCGGAACTGTGATTTACTTTTTCTATTCCTACTCAAATAGAAGGGACCAAGGAATTGAAACCGGTATAGAGTTGCAGGCACCTACCATTTTCAAGAAAGAATCAGCGACAGAAGTTCAACCCAAAGAAGCTATTGATATAGTAGTCGATCTAAACGACTATTTCAATTCCAGTACGGGGTGGGAAGACAATATAGACTGGAATACCACGTCCATAGACGATGAGGAAGCACAAAAGGCATTTGACAAAGTGCTTGAGAAAAACGGCATCGTATATAGTCCGGATAAAGGTGCTTGGGTAAAACAGACTGTCAGAGCCGTACAGCGCCAACCGAAAGAAGAATCCCTAAAAGTAAAATTCTGATTGTAATATGTGTTATCTTTGAACCTGTTAAGGTTGACAGATGATAGATAGCATCAAAATCATATTGAAGAACTTTTCGGGCAATTTCGATAATTGCAGGCTCAGACCTTCCCGAAAGGTATTCAAGCACCCAGATGAAAAAGAGTACGAAAACTATCTACTTCCCAATCATACGAGATTTGACCGGCACTCGATGAAGGTTCATCGTGCCCTCAAAACGGGTACGGTAAACGTTGTCGGCAGTCTCCGTAAACGCGCTTATCATAAATCGACTCTTTTAGACCTCAATAAAGACAAGTTTGTGCAGTCCTTGCGAGGGTTGGCCAAAGACCTAAATATCCCTTTTGCGGAATTGACACAAGCTCGTTTTACCGATTGCGAGATCGGAGCGAATATAAATATCCGATATCCCGCAAAAGAAGTCCTCTATATGATCGTTGTCTATTCCAAGCTTAAAAGGAATGATGATCGAATTGAGGACGGAACGCTATATTTCGAGGGAGCAGACAAGGATTTAAAATTGTATGTAAAAGACGATGAGATTGCCGCGAAATCGTCTCCCAAAAAGCAGGAGAGCCGAAAGAGAGCTTTTGCTCGGTTAAAAGAGTGCGGCAACCATATGCTACGACTTGAGTTTACCCTCAAATATCAACGGTCATTCAACCATCACGGAATGGCGCATATAAAAACGGTTGGAGACCTGATCGAACACTACGACGACTTATATGCTTTTTGGACAAGGGAGGTGGCTCGTCTGATTTTCTTTAATCAGTTGGATTATAGCAGCTTTAAACTGAATGACAAGGAAGTATATATTACACACGGACTGGAACAATACGGATTTGAATGGTTCGTAGAGGAGTACCAGAAACTGTGCGAGGTAAATGCGAAAACGTCCAATAGCATTAAGACTGTACGTAGTGAAGCATATCGAACCATCTGTAAGGTCTTGGATCAATACTATGACCGCAAGGCGTACAATATGTACAACCTCAGAGCCGATATCGCAAAATACCTGATTAGAAATAGTAAGTCGGAAGATATGGATTTACCCCTGTTACTACGGAATCTATGGGGCGTTTCCCCTTGTAATAATAAATAGAAAAAGTAAGTAATATAGAATAGCTGTATATAAAGTATTTGACTGTTATATTGGTAGATGAATCACTATTTCCCAATAGTTGAATCGTAAACCCAAATCTCCACTTCTCCCAGTATTATGGTGCTGGCTATTGCGCTTCTCTTGTAAATGGTGAAATATGAAACCGAACCACTATCGGGTATAGTAGATACGCAAAGATAATAGTAGGGTGCTGCTAATTGAGCGCAAACGTGGTTGTATGCTATTGTATATCCCCTCTGGCTTTAGTCAGAGGGGATTTTTTATAAACGGGTCTCGATTTTTCGGCTTTGGGTGGTGAAAGATTTTCAATCGAAGCGAAGTAATTTGTTGATTTGCGCCCCTATATCCGCCCCTCCCAAAGAAATAAGGCTTCTAAGTCGCTATATTAGCATTACTTAGAAGCCTTCTTTGAGGTCTGAAGCGGACGCCACGAATATTTATCTATCTTTACTTGTTTTAATCCAATTTATCCTATATTTCAGCATATTACAAGGACAAATAGCCGATCACTGAAAACAATAAACAATTAAAATTCGCCAGATGCCGTACAAATACCGTACAAATTCCCTATCTTTGCAGAGAACTTAAACCCGAAGCTATGGCAACCTTTGCTTACCGCATCCGTACTACCCGCAAAAATGCGCTCACGAAAGTATTTATCCGTTTCAATGTAGATCGGAAAACCTCGTTTTATGTTGAAACCCAATATTTGGTATTATCCGACGCATGGGATGACAAGCGGCAGGGAATGAAAAGTCGCTTTACCTATACCGACGATTTTACGGAACAACAGGGTCGGGAACTGATGAAGAACCTCGCGGAAATGCGTAGCTTTATTTTGGGTGAAATAGCCAAAGACCCAGAGCATCCTATGACCAAAAGCAGGTTGGAGAAGATCATTTACAACTTTCACCACCCGCGCCAGACGGTCAACACCAAACGCGGACGGGAATCACTGACCGACTACATCGCCCGCTATGTCCGTGAAATGGAGAATGGCACACGGTTGAACATTCATAAGCTCCGGTATGGCTACTCCACCGTCAAGAATTACAAAGGATTTATTATTCAATTCGACGAGTTTTGCAAAGCACGGCGCAAACGTTACGATTTCAACGACATAGACATCAAATTTTACGATGATTTCGTTGCCTATTTCACCGCAAAAGACTACTCGATCAACACCATAGGCCGCCATGTCAAGGAATTGAAAATCATCATGCGGGCGGCCAGAGAAGAGGGGCTGCACGACAACGGGACAATCGAAAACCGTAAGTTCCGGGTATTGACCGCCGAAGTAGAAAATATTTATCTGACCGAATCGGAAATCAAAGCTATTGCCGCACTCGATTTGTCGGGAGATAAACACAAAGACATTGCCCGCGACATTTTTCTGGTCGGGTGTTACACGGCACAGCGGTTCAGCGACTATTCGACCATCAACGAGGGCAATATCCGCATGCTGGAGAGCGGGCAGCGGGTTATCGACCTGAAACAGCAGAAAACCGGCAATCATGTCGTTATCCCCATACGCCCCGAATTGCAGGCGATCTTGGATAAATACGGAGACCAACTGCCGAAATCCTACGAACAGAAAGTCAACAAATTCATCAAAGAGGTTGCGCGGGAAGCAGGCATTATCGAGAAGATCGAGATTTCCTATGTAGAGAAAGGGGAACAAAAGACGCGCATTGTTGAGAAATGCGACCTTGTTAAAACACACACCGCCCGCCGCAGCGGAGCAACGAATATGTATCTGGCGGGTATTCCATCCATCGCCATCATGAAGATCACGGGTCACAAGACTGAAAAAGAGTTTATGAAATACATCAAGATCAGCGAAGAGCAAAACGCAACGGAATTGATGAGCCACCCGTATTTTTGCGGAGCAGGCACGAGAAATGAGAAATAATTGGTAATTTAGCCACAGAATAGCAGGAATATGTATAAAATCCCGACATTACCTCTCAAACAGGAGATCGAAACAAAACCCGTCCTGAAGCAGTTGGTCGAAGCGCACAAGTGCCTTGCTGAATTGAAAGGCGCGGTCAAGTCCATGCCCAACGAAAGCATTCTTATCAATACGCTTTCGCTGCAGGAAGCAAAGGACAGTTCCGCCGTGGAAAGCATCATCACGACACATGACGAGTTGTATAAGGCCGAATTATTCGCCAGCCAGTATGCGACGCCCGCATCAAAAGAGGTTAAGAGTTATGCAGATGCGTTACGGACAGGATTTTCGCTGGTAAAGAAGAACAACCTGCTGACGAATAACATCATCATCGAGATATACCGTATCGTCAAACAGAACTCGTCGGGATTCCGGACAACGCCTGGCACAACTCTCAAGAACGAAGCGACACAGGAGATTATCTATACACCGCCCCAGACTCACGATGAGATCGCCAAATACATGGCCAATCTGGAACAATACATCAATGACGCTTCGATGAGTGACGTCGATCCGCTCGTCAAAATGGCAGTCATTCACCACCAGTTCGAGAGTATCCACCCGTTTTCCGACGGCAACGGGCGCACGGGGCGAATCGTAAATATCCTTTATCTCGTGTTGAACGGCCTGTTGGACTATCCGGTTCTCTATTTGAGCCGCTATATCATTAAGAATAAGGGCGAATATTACCGTCTTTTGCAGAATGTCAGGGATAACGGAGATTGGGAGTCCTGGATTCTGTTTCTCCTAAAGGGGATCGAAGAAACATCGCAGGAAACAATCGTGCTTATTCACGGCATCAAGACATTGATGGCCGAATACAAAAAGGGAATCCGGGAAAACCTGAAGAAAATCTATTCGCAGGATTTGCTGAATAACCTCTTCCGCCACCCCTACACAAAGATCGACTTTATCTGCGAGGAATTACAGGTATCGCGACCGACGGCAACAGCCTATCTGACGCAACTGGAGAAAGCAGGATATATCGAGAAAATCAAATTGGGACGGGAGAATTTCTACCTCAATATACGATTGTTTGATTTGCTGATAAATGCGTTCCACATCAGTTCTCCTGCCGTTACAGATGAAGTCAATTCATCTAATTGAGATGTGTAAAAAAATACGCAAAATCTTTACACGTTCCATTTGATATGTAAAGAAAACCGGATTTTCTTTACACTTATCAACAACGTATAAACATTTTTGACAAATCTTAATAGATCAAAAGTACCCGACCTGCCGGGTACTTTTTTAAGGATGCAATTGAGTGCCATTCGACGCACATTTAACGCCTTGATACCCGAACATTTGGAAGTGAAATAATTATCACTATATTTGCCACCCCGAACCTATTGTCCGGGGCAATCATTAATTTATTTATGATATGGTAAAAGAACAATTTATCTTGAACGGCCTGACCGTCGAAAGACTTTCCGAAATGATCCGGGAAGCCGTACACGAGGAAATGCAACAGATGCAGGTTCCGGTTTGAAGAGAGCAGAACGACCGCTATCTCTCCCGTAAAGAGGTTGCGACGCTTCTGAAAATCTCCCTTGTTACACTCACGTCCTGAATTAATCGCGGTAAAATCAAGGCCCATAAAATCGGTGGGCGCGTCCTGTTCCGCGAATGCGACATAAAAGAATCTGTCGCACAAATCACCCCAATCAAACCACCAAAACGGTAGCTGCGTATGCTCGATAGCAAGACGCAGGAATTGTCGTATGCCTATCAGAAAGAGGAAAGGCAAGTTTGTGTTTTCGTAAACGAAAACGGGGCTTGCTCCCGCTGGTCGGCGCGTCATCCCGTTGGTCTAATCATTAAAATCGAATCTATGAAACGTGAATTGAACAAAGGCGGTCGTCCGGTGTTGGAAGCCGCCCAAAGACAGAAGTACATCGTCAGCGCAAGGCTCGACAGCGAACACTATTTCCGGCTGAAGAAGTTAGCCCGCATATCGGGCTGCCGTCCATCCGAGATTATCCGGCAGCTTATCGGACGCGGGTGAGTGCGTGAGCGGATGCGTCCGGAACATCTGAATTATATGGCGCAGTTGAAAGGCATTGCCCGCAACTTCAATCAGCTCACCCGCTCGGCCAATGCCGGCGGGTTTGCGGCGGTAATTGTGTCCCACGCGGCAATCATTACCGAGATCGAGGACTTTCTAAAACAGGTGCGCCATGATCGGTAAGATTATCGCCGGATCATCCTTTGGTGCAACGGTCGGCTATGTAATGAAGGAGCAGTCGCGGATATTGGGATTCGAAGGCATCGAGCCGCCGGGCGTGCAGGATATGGTACGCGATTTCAAAGACCAAACGCTCCTCAATCCCCGGATCAAAAACGCAGTCGGACATATATCGTTGTCCTTCTCTCCGAAAGATGCCGACCGACTGACCGACCCGGTTATGGCGCAGATTGCACGGGAGTATATGGAGCGCATGGGGATTCGGGACACACAGTTTTTGATTGTCCGGCACACCGATCAGGCGCATCCGCATTGTCATATCGTCTATAACCGGGTCGGAAACAACGGACAGACCATATCGGACAAGAATATCAAAATCCGGAACGGCAAGGTTTGCAAGGAACTTACCGCCAAGTACGGCTTATACTATCCGAACGGCAAAGAGCAGGTACGGCGTGAACGGTTGCGGGAGCCGGACAAGACCAAGTACGCCATTTACGACGCTATCCGGGGTTGTCTGCCCAGATGCAAGTCATGGGGCGATCTGGAGAAACGATTGCAGAAGCAAGGTATTACGACCTCGTTTAAGTATTGCGGGAATACCGACCACAGGCAGGGCGTATTGTTTGGTATGAACGGCTACACCTTTTCCGGCTCGAAGATTGACCGGGCTTTCAGCTTCTCCAAGTTAAACCGTCATTTCTCGCAGGCGCAGCGGATCGTTACTCCCGTCGCACAGCCCCGCTATTCGGCGCAGGCGGTCGGGAATTTATCCGCAGCAGTTAGCCATTACCGTTCGGCGTTCGCCGGGTTGTTCGGCAGTCGCAGTAATTCGGGCAAATCCATCGATTTGGGCGGCTTCGGCGTGGCAGGCGGTATAACTTTACCGCCGGGTGGGTGTTGCGACGCAATCGCCCCGGAACAGATGCAACGACGCATCGGCGAATCCCACGAGGAACACATAGCACGAATTACGGCCCTGATCCGGCAGGCGACCGAAGCGATGCTGGTCGAGCAGACCGAGCGAAGCCGAAAATTACGCACAATTAAAACCAACAAACCAAAATTCAAAATACACTAACCGATATGGATAACACACAAAACAACATCCTTACATTAGATATGTACGAGGATTTAAAAGAAGAAATCATTAAAGCCCTGAAATCCGAGGTATCAAAATCACAGGGAGGGGATAATGCGGCATTGACCCAGAAGATTGAAGAAATAGCCGAAACATCGGCTCACACCGCCGAGCAAGTTGCGAACCTAACTAATCGCATCGGGCAGATTGAGTTTCAACCTATAATCAATACATTGCCGTCCGACAACTCCGGTATAAAAATGCTGTTCAAATATATTTTCGGCTCATTGAAGCAGATCGGGACAGACGTCAAACAGAACACACAGGGAATAACGGCATTGCAGGAGCAGGTAGCCAAAATGAAGACAGAGGTCGACACGGAAAAGTTTGAACACCTGACGAATCATACCATTTACGAAATGCAGCAACAAATCCGCTACCTCAAACAGCCGCCTATCGTACTGAAAATTATCATAGGGCTTGTAATCGTTGCATTGATTGCGACATGTACGGCAGGATATTATATCCGGGACAGGCGGGAGTGGAAAGACACCGCGAAATACTGGTACGAACAAAGCCAACAGAACGTCCTGCTAAAGGCCAAGAAAAAGTAGGTTGACAGAAACGGGGGCTTGCGGGATCGTCAATGATCCCGTAAACCCCCGTTCATTGGGAAGATTGACTGCTTATTGCCGTTCGCTCAATTCTTTATAAAACTCCAGACGCAGACCGCACAGGTTTTCGATAATCCCGCCCGCTTTACGCACACGCTCCATGTGTATATCCAACTTTTGCGGCGCGATGTCGAACCGGATGCCATAGGGAGACTTTTGCAGAAAACTCTTCAGACGCGGCAGCGTGAAAATGTTTTCGAGATGGGTGTCGTCGAAAGCAAGCATCAGCTTCGTGGAAAGCGTCCGCATCCGGTCGTGCATGATGACCGGATCGTGGCTGTCGAACTCCTGCCCGTGATAGACGTAGTAAAGCGTATGGTAGAAATAGACCATCGCCTGCGCCGAGAACTGCGCGGCCAGACGCATATTGCGGTTCTCGCAGAAGGCATCCTGCGCCTGTTCAAGCAGTTCGTTACCCTGCGTGCGGAATGTATCGAAATGGAATTTCGCGTCGGCATACGCCTTGGCGAAGTCGATCGGATGCTTCGGACGCTGGAAATGATAGCTGTCGCGGCAATAGAGCAGTTCGCCTTCGGCATGGGCGAAGAAGAGGAACGGCGTCGCGTTCGATTCGACATAGCTCAACGTCATGATGTAAAGATTGATGTAGGTGATCTTCCGGCAGCTGTAGGGCACTTTGTAACGCAGGATGCGTTTGGTCTGAATCCAATCGTATTCCGGGGTTTCCCGCACCACGACAAGCAGGTCGTAAGCCATTGCGTCGCTATGCGGCGTGCCGCCGACCAGTTTCCCGAACAGCAGGATATATTCGGGATCGAAATAGCCGTCCGCCAGGCATTGGACGATCCGGGCAGCTTCAGCGGGGTCGTAAAGTCGTTCTGCGGGCTGTTCGAGTTCGAGGGCTATGTGTTGTGCAGAGTTTTCCTGCACGGGGTTTTGATTCGTTTCCATTTGATTGATTGTTAGAATTTAGACATAGTAAGGGCTGTCCTTATCATGCGGAATTGCACAATAAAGATAATAACAACTTGGTTAGCAGCTATTTGCTAATCCGGCGGATGAAAATGGAAACGAATCGAGAGGTTGCACGGCGGGAACCACCTGCGGCTGGCCTTGCGGCGTGTCTGTACCGGGGTACGGACGATGTGTGATGTTCGCATAAAAACAAAAAATGCGCAGCTGCGAACATCACACATCACTATATTTCAAGCTCTGGGAGTACCGTTCGCGGGCGGAAGCCCCAACGGTTCTGCGCATATGGTTAAGTGCCATACTACCCAAGAGCGTATAGAAACGTAGTGTTTATATTATGATGTTCGCAGGGGCAAAGATAGAAAATTCATTAAGAAATACCAATAATTAGAAAAGATAACACAAAAATAGAATTAGTAGCGACATTTCTATTTATTGTAGAAAAATTAAAATTACCATTGACTTCACAGAAACTAAATTGTATATTTGTTATAATTATTAAGTTTTCGTATTTTTGTTCAAACAGTTTTGGCAAAATGAAAAAACCTAATAAAATAAAATTATTGGCAAGACAAACAGTTCTTGCAAAACATCAAAATAGGCCAACACATCAGCCCAAACAAAAAATTAAACCCGCATTTACTGTTATAACTCCAAGACGATTCCGTCGTACTAAGGTTTCAACCATTATTCCTGTTCAGACCCAATCCTCATCAAGGACACTACTTATCCAAAAATACTTACCTGAGAATCTAAAATATTTAACAAGCATTAAAAATAGCCCTTTGTATCTAAAAGATATTAGAAAATCAAGATATTCCATCCCTAACGGAGAAATTCTTGTTCCTCGTATTTTTAGCGTTTTTGAGAATCCAGACGAGAGCTATTTAATGTTAAGAAAACTAATTTTTGCACTATTATTCCAATCTCATAATGTAAACCTTGATTATCGAAATTGTATTAAAGTTGATTTAGCGTCTCAGGTTTTGTTGGATGTAATATTCAAGGAGTGTGGTGACTTTATTTCTAAATTAAGACACATTGATGGAGGAAAGGCACAACAGCTTTTTGCAACAGCTATGGGGGGCCACCATATTGAAAATGAAAATGTAAAAAAGTTATTATTCTCAGTCGGTTCCCCAGCGAATATCGCTAATAAAACTGTAAATTTTCCCGGAACAATCAAATGTCCTCTTTGCATTCATAATTGTAATGGTAGTAAAAATATTCAAAAGCTAAAAGAACAAAAAGATATAGACACTACAGAGTTAGCCGATTACGTCATTTCATGTCTAAGTAGTATGAATAAAGAATTAACTCCTGATAAAAGAGATGACTTATGTACTGTTATTGGTGAAACTTTAATCAATGCGGAAGAGCATTCTACAACCGGCTATCGATATTCTGTGGGCTATTTCGAAGAAACTAACGAGCAAGATAAACATTGTGGAATTTTCAGATTAGTAATTCTAAATTTTGGTAGAACAATTTATGAGAAATTCAAATCAGACGATTGCCCTAATAAGCATTTTGTTGAGCAAATGAAAACGCTCTCAAAATCATATAATTCTCGCAATTTATTTCTCCAAAAAGAATTCGAAGAAGAAACATTATGGACTCTATACGCGCTACAGGAAGGTGTCACGTCCGTTCCCCCAGATCAATATCACCAAAGAGGAAATGGTTCTATCCGGTTTATAGAAAGTTTTTTCAATATTAAAGGAGAGAATGGATGCGATAATGTATCATATTTGCGTATAGTTTCTGGGAGAACCAGAATTATATTTGATGGAGCTTACCAGATATCAACCAAAACAAATCAAAATGGAGAAGTTTTTCGAGTTATGACATTCAACAAGGAAGAAAATTTAGATTATAAACCCGATAAAAAATATGTCTACTACGCCGATGATTACTTCCCCGGAACAATAATTAGCGCAAAAATATTATTAAATGATGATGATATAAAACAAATAAATTAACTATGAAATTAAGCAAAGATAACACCATAAATCTTGAAGATTTTAGGGCAAAAGATGGTCACAAAATATCCAAAGTATTCACTGGCAGAGACCGAGGTTTGTATGTTCGTGAACAATCTAAAATTGATGAGATTGAACAATCATATGATGAAGTAAAAATAATTATCCCGAATAATATTTATTCGATTAATCCTTCTTTTTTTGAAGAACTTTTTGTTAATATTATAAAAAGATTAGGGAAGGAGAATTTTTTGAAAAAAATCCATTTTACATCAGAAGGAGATTATAACTATGAAACTCCCCTAAATGAAGCTATAGAGCGTGTATTACGAAAAAATTCTGCTCTTCAGAAATAATTGTACGATGGAGACCCAACTACTATTACCTGACTCTATTAACACAATAACACAAACAATCCATGTGTTATCTCCAGAAAAATCACAATCATGGTTTGATGTGATTTATAATGGAATCACCATTGTATGCACATTACTAAATGTCATACTCGTTTTCATTATATATAAGTTGAATGATAAAAAAGCTGATGTAAATTCCGAAAGACAGCGCAAAATGACTCTTTTTCATACTCTTATATTGAATTATAATATTGAGTATTTTTATAAATTTTTCAGTTCATTAGAGGATGAAGTAGATTCATTAAAATCACACGATCTGGCTATTGAGCAAAAAACGGCTATTAATGAGAAAATTTTAGTTTTAGCAAGTAAATTTAGACGGCAATTCATAGATGCTGTTAATGCTATTGACTCTGACCTCTACAATAAAATTATGTTAGAAGTTGATGAGTTTACAGATGACTTAACAAACGATATCTTCGATGAGGGAATTAATTTATCACATCTACCCAAATTTGAAGAGCTTATCACAACAAAGATTTTTGCAACAAAAACTAATATCCTCAAATATCTCTTTGATTATAACGGATAAATTATCCATCCTCACGACTCTTGCCGTACAAATACCGTACAAGCTAATAACAAAACACCGTTGCAAGCTTTTGCAACGGTGTTTTAGTGAGGTCTGAAGCGGATTCGAACCGCTGTACAAGGTTTTGCAGACCTTTGCCTAGCCACTCGGCCATCAGACCATTTTTCGTTTCCGATCCGTCCTGCGCAAACCGCTGTTCGGGCCGCGTCCGCTGATTTCATTCAGCCCCCGGCTCCACCGTCTCAGGTGTTGTCCGGGTTACGTTCAGGCGTATCGGAGTGCAAATATACAAACATTTCTAAAATCTGCAAAACTTCGGCTCAACTTTGCGTTATTTCCCAAAAATATTTACTTTTACGACACGTTAAACGACTTTTGCGGCTATGACAATCGAGGATATCGCCCTTCAGATGACTCCGGGTATCGGGGTGAAGGGCGCCGTGCATCTGCTCGGAGTGTTCGGCAGCGCACGGGACATTTTCGCCGCGGCTCCGGACGAACTGGCGGGCGAAGCGGGCCTGCGCGAAGAGACCGCCCGCGAAATCGTCCGCCGCAGAGGATTCGCCGCCGCGGAAAAGGAGCTGGAGCATTGCCGCCGCAACGGAATCGCGGCCATCGCCTCGACCGATCCGGAATACCCGCCGCTCCTGCGGGAAATCCCCGACTATCCCCATGTCCTATACATAAAAGGTGATACGGCAGCCCTTTCGGCACGCTGTCTGTCGATGGTAGGCACGCGCAATGCGACGCCCTACGGACAAACCATGTGCAACCGGCTCGTGGAGGGACTCGCGGCGCAGGTGCCGGGACTCTGCATCGTCAGCGGACTGGCTTTCGGGATCGACGTCGCGGCGCACCGCGCGGCATTGGCGGCGGGAGTGCCGACCGTCGCCGTGCTGGCCAACCCGCTGCCGGAAGTGACGCCGGCGCAGCATACGGCCGTAGCCCGCGACATCCTCGATCACGGCGGCGCACTGGTCACGGAACTTCATTCGCAGACCCGGCAGAACGGCACGGCTTATATCGCCCGCAACCGCCTCATCGCCGGGCTTAGCGCCGGATGTATCGTCGTCGAATCGCCTGACAGCGGCGGATCGCTCGTCACGGCGCACTGCGCCGACGATTACGACCGTTCGGTGATGGCCGTGCCGGGCCGCGCCACGGACCGCATGTCGGCAGGGACCAACCACCTGATCCGCAACCGTAAAGCGCAGCTGGTGCTGACGGCCGACGACATTGTCCGCGAATTGATGTGGGATCTCGGCGCGGAACCGGCGACGCTCCGGCCGAAACCCGCCACACCGCAGCTCACGCCCGACGAAACGGGACTGCTGGGTTGTTTCCGCACGGACGATCCGCTGTCGCACGAAACGCTTTCAGAACTGAGCGGACTCGATCCCGGCGAGCTGGCGACGCTGCTCGTGGGGCTGGAACTGGCAGGCGCCGTACGCCAGCTGCCCGGCAACAGATACATGAAACTGATATGAGACTTACCGATACACATTCGCATCTGTACGCCCCCGAATTCGACGCGGACCGCGAGGAGGCCCTCGCACGTGCGGCCGACGCCGGGGTGGAGAAAGTGCTGCTCCCGGCGATCGACTCCGAAAGCCATGAACGGTTGTTCGGATTGTGCCGCAGCCACCCGGAGCGGTGCGTCCCGATGATGGGACTGCACCCCACGTCGGTGAACGACAATCCACACTGGCGCGAGGAGCTGGCGCTCGTAGAGCGTTATCTCGAAACGCCGCCCGCAGGGATCCGCTTCTGCGCCGTGGGCGAAATCGGGCTGGACCTCTACTGGAGCCGTGATTTCAGGGCCGAACAGCTCGAAGCCTTCCGCCGCCAGATCGACCTGTCGCTGGAGTACGGTCTTCCGATCGCAGTCCACACGCGCGACGCATGGCCCGAAACCGTGGAGCTGATGCGCGAATACAAGGGCAGAGGCGTCCGGGGCGTTTTCCACGCCTTTTCGGACACGGCCGACACCTACCGGGAACTGAAGGAGTACGGCGATTTCGTCTTCGGAATAGGCGGGGTGGTGACGTTCAAAAAGAGCAAGCTGGCCGACGCGGTGCGGGAGATGCAGCTGCGCGACATCGTGCTCGAAACCGACTGTCCCTACCTGACGCCCGCACCCCACCGCGGCGAACGCAACGAATCTGCCTACGTGCGGTACGTCTGCGAAAAAGTCGCGGAGCTGAAGGGGCTGACGCCCGGCGAGACGGCCGAAGCGACGACGGCCAACGCCGAACGCATTTTCGGAAAATAAAGAATACGACCATACACGATGAAATCCTCTATCCTGATTATCTACACGGGCGGCACGATCGGCATGAAGAACGACGCCGAAACCGGAGCCTTGGTGCCGTTCGACTTCAGCGCCATATACGACGAATTCCCGTCGCTCAAGCGGCTCAACGTGGACATCGACGTACTGACGATGGACCCCGTGATCGACTCGTCGAACGTCACGCCCGCCAACTGGGCCGCACTTGCCGAACTGATCCGCGACAACTACGCGCGCTACGACGGATTCGTCGTGCTGCACGGCACCGACACCATGTCGTATACCGCGTCGGCCATGAGTTTCATGCTCGAAAACCTCGCAAAGCCGGTCGTCTTCACCGGAAGCCAGATTCCGATCGGCGTACTGCGGACCGACGGCCGCGAGAACCTCATCACGGCCATCGAAATCGCGGGCGCGCACATCGGCGGACGCCCCGAAGTGCCCGAAGTGTCGCTCTATTTCCAGAACCGGCTGTTCCGCGCCAACCGCACCACCAAGCGCAGCGCCGAAGCGCTGAGCGCCTTCCGCTCCTACAATTATCCGCCGCTGGCGGAGGTCGGGGTCAACATCGCCTACAACCTCCCGGCCATCCTGCATCCGACGGAGGTTTCGCCCCAGCTGCGCATCGCCACGCGGCTGGCCGACGGAATCGAGGTGGTCAAACTCTTTCCGGGACTGGGCGAAAACATCCTCCGGGCCATGCTCTCGGCCCCCGGACTGAGAGCCGTGGTGCTCGAAACCTTCGGCGCGGGCAACGCCCCGACCAACGAGTGGTTCATCCGCGTACTGAAGGAGGCGATCGGCCGCGGGATCATCATTCTCAACATCACGCAGTGCGGCGGCGGCAAAGTCTCGATGGAACTTTACGAAACGGGGCTTCGCCTGCAGGAAATCGGCGTCCTGTGCGGCCACGACATGACCACCGAAGCCGCCGTGACCAAACTGATGTACGTGCTGGGACTCGACCTGCCGGACGACCGGACGCGCGCGCTGCTGCGCCGCCCCCTGCGCGGAGAATTTACGGCCTAAGCCATTGCACGGAACGATTTTTTTTTCTATATTTCGCACTGCTAATGTATCCTTAGAAGGCCCCCGGTGACGGCGGACGGAAAGATGCGAACATCGCAATAAGTTGATCGGCAGGAAATTGCATGAGTTCAGAATGAAAGATTCGGGATTCGGCTGCCTGCGTGAAACCGGTATGGAAAGTATGCGGACAGCGACCAAAAAGCACCGTATGAATTCCGGAAGCGTGAAAAAAAAGATTTTTTTAGGATTTTTTTAGGGAAAAATAAGAAATTGAAGAAGTCGGGAAACCGAGATATGGAATAAACCAAAAAAGACACAAACAAATAAACAACTAATCAAATTTAATTTTATCCAACACAACTATGAAAAAACTTTTTTTGATTCTGTCAGTGGCCCTGTTCGCACTGGGTACTGTTAACGCTTTCGCGCAGGAAGCCGCTGCCGCTGCCGAAGAGACTGCAGTCGCTGCCGAAACCGCACTCGCAGGTGACAGCATGCACCACATCATGATGCAGAAATTCCTCGAAGGCGGTTGGGAATGGATGCTCCCGGTTCTTCTCTGCTTGGTGATCGGTCTGGCTGTCGCTATCGAGCGTATCCTCTACCTGTCGCTGGCAACGATCAACTCGAAGAAGCTCATCGCTGCCGTTGAGGACGCACTGAAGAACGGCGGCATCGAAGCTGCCAAAGAAGTTTGCCGCAACACCCGCGGTCCTATCGCTTCGATCTACTATCAGGGTCTCGACCGCTACGATCAGGGTCTGGATTCGGTCGAGAAGGCTGTCGTTTCCTACGGTTCGGTTCAGACCGGCCAGATGGAGTCGGGTCTTTCGTGGATCGGTCTGTTCATCGCTCTGTCGCCGATGTTGGGCTTCATGGGTACCGTTGTCGGCATGATCGCGGCGTTCGACGCCATTCAGGCTGCCGGCGATATCAGCCCGACCCTCGTTGCAGGCGGTATCAAGGTCGCCCTTCTGACGACCCTCATGGGTCTTATCGCTGCGGTTATTCTTCAGCTGTTCTACAACTATATCGTTTCGAAGATCGATTCGCTCGTGAACGATATGGAGGATTCGTCCATCACGCTGATGGATATCCTGACGGCATACAGCAAGAAATAATCCCAACGATTTAAAGAGTTAAAAAGCAATTATGAAAAAGATATTGAACATATTGCTGGGCATTCTGATGGCGATCACCGTGGTACTTCTGGTATACGCGATCGCTACGGGCGGCTCGGATGCTGCGATCAGCCTGAACCTCGTATGGGGATACTTCCTCTTCGTGTTCGCTATCGCCGCAGCCCTGTTCTGCGCCATCTTCGGAATGATTCAGAACCCGGCAGGCATCAAGGGAACCATACTCTCTCTGGCGCTGATAATCATCGTCGTCGGCGTATCGTACTTCTACGCTGCCGGCCACACGGTGAACATCGTCGATCTCCAGACCAATGGTTTCTTCGGCCACGGTGAAACCGTAATTACCGAAACGAGCATTCTCGTGACGTACGTTGCTTTCGTCGCCGCTTTCCTGACGGCCGTAGTAACCGAAATCTGGGGCGCTTTCAAATAATGGAGTGAACAACAATGGCAACAGATAAAAGGAAAATACAGGAAATCAATGCCGGCTCGATGGCCGATATCGCCTTCCTGCTGCTGATTTTCTTCCTGGTGGCCACAACCATGAATGTCGATACCGGTCTGGTGCGTATGCTCCCGCCGATGCCCCCCGATGAGAAACAACAGGAGGACATCAAGGTCAAGGAACGCAACCTCTTCCTCGTGCTCATATCGGGCAGCGGCAACATCATGGCTGGTCCCTCCGGCAAGCAGGAGATTATCGACCTGCACCAGCTCAAGAACAGGACGAAGGAATTCATTCTCAATCCGATGGACGACGAAAACCTTCCTGAGAAGGTGGAGAAGGAGATCGAATTGAGCGACGGCAGCAAGTGGATGTATCCCGAAAGCCAAGGCGTCGTTTCGCTCCAGACTACACGTGATACCGGCTACCAGTCGTATATCATGGTGCAGAACGAGCTGACCCGCGCATTCAACGAGGTCCGCGATGAAGTCGCCATGCGGAAATTCGGCGCAAAATTCGCCGATCTTCCTGAGGAGGACCGTAACGCAATATCCAAGGCAGTTCCGCTGAAGATCTCGGAGGCAGAACCCCGTAATATAAAGAAGTAAGCTATGGCAGTAATGAAAAAGAAGGGCAACAAAGGTTTGCCCCCTATCTCGACCGCATCGCTTCCTGACGTGATCTTCATGATCCTCTTCTTCTTTATGGTATCGACGACCATGCGCGATCAGGAACTGCTCGTGAGATATAAACTCCCTGAGGCTACCGAGGTACAGAAGCTGGAGAAGAAATCGCTCGTCAGCTACATCCACATCGGACAGCCTTCGCTGGCGATGCAGGCCAAATTCGGTACTGCACCCCGTATCCAGCTGAACGACTCGTACAAAACGACCAAGGATATTCTGGACTTCGTCGCTGCAGAGCGCGATAAGCTCAGCGAGGCCGACCGTGCTTCGATGACCATCTGCCTCAAGGCCGACCAGACCACGAAAATGGGTATCGTAACCGACGTGAAGCAGGAGCTTCGCCGTGCCAACGCACTGAAAGTCTCCTACGCCGCTTCCAAGTCGCTGGGATACTAATCCAAGGAGAGTATTTGAAAAAGAGCTGAAGTAAAGACTTCAGCTCTTTTTGTTTTGTCTTATAACGGGGGATTTCGGCGTTTCAAGTACGAACGTTGCGCGACCGGCTCAAAACGGCAGCTCCAGCTGGTCGATCTCGTGGTTGAAGGTCAGCCGGTGATGGGGAGTGAGACCGTATTCGCGGATCGCAAGGCGGTGTTCGCGCGTCGGATAACCTTTGTTCTTCCGCCAGCCGTACTGGGGAAACTCCTCGGCCAGACGCAGCATATACTCGTCGCGGTGCGTTTTGGCCAGCACCGAAGCGGCGGCGATGTCGGCATACTTGCCGTCGCCTTTGACGATGCAGCGGTAAGGCAGTTCGAGCCGGGTCCGGAAGCGGTTGCCGTCGATGGCCAGAAAGCCGGGAGCGGGATCGAGCCGCGCCGCGGCCAGCGACATTCCCTCGAACGACGCATTCAGGATGTTGATCTCGTCGATCCGCTCGGCGGAGACCGCTTCGACGGCCCATGCCACGGCTTCGCGTTCGATAATCACCCGAAGCTTCTCGCGGTTGCGCTCGGTCATCTGCTTCGAATCGTTGAGCAGGGGATCGTGGAAATCGGGCGGCAGCATCACGGCCGCGGCAAAAACCGGCCCGGCGAGACACCCCCGCCCGGCCTCGTCGCATCCCGCTTCGGGAAGATCGTATTGAAAGCAATTTTCAAGCATAGCCAAAAACATTAAATCATCGGCACCCGACACAAATCAAGGAAAACCGGCAACAAACTATTACACGCCCGCCGCCGGGAGCTGCTGCGGCAAAAATTGCGCAGACGAATCCTGCGGCCGGATCGGAACCACACTTCGCATTCCACAATCAAACAAAATAGCACCTGCATCCGGAAAGCAGACCCGGAAGCAAGTCCGGAAAGCTGGCCCGGAAACAAGTCCGAAAGCAGATCGCGAAGCAGATCCTGAAGCAGGCCCGAAAAGCAAATCCGAAAGCCAGTCCCGAAGCAAATCGCGAAGCAGGCCCGGAAGCCAATCCCGAAACAGGTCCGGAAAGCTGGTCCGAAAAGCGAGTCGGAACCCGATTCCGGACAGAACCGCCGGAATGCAACCGGCATCTCCGGAGACGTCGATCCGTCCCGCGGCCATCCCACCGATTCCGCCGAGCGGCCGAGCAACTGAGCAGCCGAACAATCAAACAACCGGACAGCCGAACAACCGAAACATGCCGTGTTGCTCCTGCAAACGGGCCGCAACCATACGCAAGACTCGAAAAGAAACACCCTCCGCAGGATTCCGGCTACAACAAAGTTAGCAATTATTTAGTCCCGTACCGCTTTTTTCCGTATTTTTGCCGAAAGCAGAAATCGCCGCATGAAGATAGATATCGCCCGACAACCGCTGGTCCCGGCCTTCGTCACCCTCTTCGCACTCGCAGTCACGGCCATGTGGGGCGGGGCGGGAAACGGCGTGTCCGCCGGCGCGCCGGAGACAATGCCCCTGCTGGGCGGAGCGCTGGCCCGGTTTCAGGCCGCATATCCGGTGTGGGCGCGTCTGGCCGCGGGATTCATGATCCTCTTCACGGGCATGTGCACGGGGCGGATCGCCATCCGCTACAACCTCTATGGAGTCAGCACATGTCTGCCGATTCCGCTCTACGCCGTCGTCGCCTGCGGCATCGTTTCGGGCGGAAACTACCTGACGGCATTCGCCGCCTCGATGCTGCTGGCGCTCGCCGCCAAGAACTACTGCCGCTCCTACTGCAACGGCTACGGTTTCGATGCCATTTTCCGCGCCTCCCTCTATCTGGGATTGCTGCCGCTGGTCTATGCCCCTGCAACGCCGCTGGTGCTGATCCTTCCGCTGGCGATACTGCTTTTCAGACGTACGTTCCGCGAAGTCGTCGTCGCCGCCGCCGGTCTGATACTGCCCGTGCTGACCGCCTGCTACGTCAGCTGGGGCGCGGGAGAAGAATTCACGGCTCCGGTCACGGCACTGGCCGACGCGGTCGTATCGGGCGTTCCGCTATGGATTTTCACGGCCCTTCCGCTCCCGTCGCTCGTCATGCTTTGCATCATTGCAGCACTCGCCCTGACGGCGCTCTTTTTCTTTCTTTCGGACATTTATGCCGCCGGAACCAAGCCGCGTTTCATCCTTATCTTTAATATAGGTATACTGGCGATGACTCTCGCCCTGCTCTGCACCCCGTCGGTCACTCCCGAAGCATTCACCCTGACGGCGGTTCCCGCCGCCCTGCTTTTCCCGGTGCTTTTCGTGCGGATAGACCGCAGAATCGCACTGCCCGTCTACCTCATTCTGTTGGCCGCTTCGGTCTACATTGCAGCTTTGCAATAATCTATTTAGCCACAAATATAGTCCAAACAGCTCTATTTGCCTTAATATGTCTTTTTAGCGTATTAATTCTTTTACTAAATAAATATTAAATTGTATATTTGGAGTTGAACAAAAGTGACGCAACTTATTGTTCGCAGAAACTTAAAATACGATTTAGTATGAAGAATTCATTGAATTCGTCGGCTCAGCAGCCGATGATCGTGAAGTATGTCGAAGCACTTCACAACGGAATCCAGTCTCAGGCGCTCTCGCGCTATGCAATCGGTTACATCCTTCGCGGTACAAAGTACATCTACGAAGGCGATAAGCGCCAGACGCTCACACGCGGAGACGTATTCTACCTCGGCATAGGGCATCACTACATCGAGAACTTCCCGGAAAACGGCCAGCCCTTCGAACAAGTGCTCTTTTACTATACGCCGGCGGACCTCCAGCGTATCCTGATGCACCTGAACATCACCTACGGCCTGAACATTTCGAACGAACATTCGTGTGAAAACTGCCGCAACCGCACGCACGTCGCCATGCCCGCATGGAATTCGATCCGCAACTTTTTCGTCAATACTAACAACTACCTGCGCGACGAAGACTTCCACCGCGACGAGACGGCCGAGAACATCAAGATGACCGAATTGATCTATCTGATCGCCTCGCACGAAGACTGCTGCATCAAAAGCAAGCTGCTGAGCAACGTGGACGCCGCGAAAGAGAATTTCGAACAGATCGTCTACGACCATATCTTCAAAGACATCTCCATCGAGGAGCTTTCGAAACTGACGAACCGTTCGCTCACTTCGTTCAAGAAGGAGTTCCGCCGTCATTTCCAGATGCCGCCCCACAAGTGGTACATCCGCCAGCGGCTGATGCACTCGCGTCTGCTGCTGATCTCGACTTCGAAATCCATTTCGGAGATCGGCAACGCCTGCACGTTCCCCAACACGTCGCATTTTATTAAACTTTTCAAAAAGGAATACCAGATGACGCCAGCCGCTTACCGCAACCGCCACATCACTTCGATCGCCCCGGAGAAGCAGCCCGAAACGGTGCAGAACGCGGAAATACGCGAAGCGCTTTAATCAAAAACTTATAAATCGGCTATTATTTTAAATTTTTTAATTATAATTTAACAGATTTTTTTAGGTTAGTTTGAAAAAATGTTATAAAAGATTTGGTGAATTGTGAATTTCAGTTTATCTTTGTATAACAAAACGTGGGATTCTCCCACTCTCATTAACCTAACTAACCTAACCAGAGGGGTTCGCTACTGCCAGGTACCGAACCCCTTTCTCGTGTCCGGAAGCGGCGGAGAGAAGGCTCCGATAATGAATTATTGCAGTTTCGGCGGGTGCGTTTTTTTATTTTTTAATATGCTTTCTCCGGGCGGCGGCGACGGGGCGGGCGGGAAGCGGCTTCCGGCCGAATATCCGCCTCCCAAGCCCGGAAACGGGCGAATCCCGGCGCAGAAGCGTCCGGCGCGGGGCTGTCAAAGAAAATGGACCATTCTTAGGGAATATCAATTATTTTTTCGTATTTTTGCATCAATTGGAAAATAATGATCTTAAATGCCGAAGTTTTATGACAAGGTAGATGTACTGAAAAAACCCGGATGGCTGAAGATCCGGCTCCACCGAACCCCGGAATACGCCGAGGTTCAGCAGATAGTCCGAAAACATGCGCTGCACACGATTTGCAGCAGCGGCATGTGTCCCAACAAGGCCGAATGCTGGAGCCGCAGAACCGCGACCTTCATGATTCTGGGCGATATCTGCACACGGGGCTGCCGCTTCTGTGCCACCAGAACAGGACACCCCCTTGCTCCGGACGCCGAGGAACCCCGGCGGGTAGCCGAAAGCGTCTCGCTGATGAAACTGAGGTATGTCGTCGTAACTTCTGTAACGCGTGACGACCTGCCGGACGGCGGCGCCGCACATTGGGCCGCAACCGTCCGCGCCATCCGCGAACAGAATCCCGACGCCGCAATTGAGCTCCTTATTCCCGATCTCGACGCACGGCCCGACCTCTTGGACACGGTCATCGCGTCGAAGCCCGATATAATCGGGCACAACATCGAAACCGTCGAGCGGCTGACCCCCGTGGTCCGTTCCAGAGCGAAGTATCGCACGAGTCTGGAGACCCTGCGCCACATGAGCCAGCAGGGCGTCGCAACCAAAAGCGGACTGATGGTCGGACTTGGCGAGAGCGATGACGAAGTATTACAAACCCTGCACGACCTGCGCGAAGCGGGCGTCGGGATCGTAACGCTCGGTCAGTACCTTCGTCCAACTTTGGAGCATTACCCCGTGGCGGCGTATATCACTCCTGAAAAATTCGAATGGTACAGACTCAAAGCGCTGGAAATGGGCTTCGCCTACTGCGCGAGCGCGCCGCTGGTCCGCTCGTCGTACTTGGCGGAAGAGGCCCTGCAAAGCGTTAAAAGTTTGCAGCGATGAACGTTTACTGCCGGGACCTCGGACAGATGGACTACAAAGCCTGCTGGGATTTGCAGCAGAGCCTGTTCGACGTCCTGACAGCCGGAAAAACGAACCGGACGGCAGCGCCGGAGAGCGCAACGCCGTCCTCGGAAGAGGCGGGCACGATTCTGCTGGTGGAGCATCCGCCGGTATACACGCTCGGCAAAAGCGGCCATGCCGAGAACCTGCTCGTAGGCCGCGAAGCGCTCGAAGCGATGGGAGCGCAGTTCTTTCACATAGACCGAGGGGGCGACATCACCTTCCACGGACCCGGACAGCTGGTCTGCTATCCGATTCTGGATCTCGAAAGGTTAGGCATCGGGCTGAGGGCATACATCGATGCGCTGGAAGAGTCCGTCATCCGCACCGTGGCCGAGTACGGCATCCGGGCGGGACGCATCGCAGGCGCTTCGGGCGTCTGGGTGGGAGCGGAAATCGCGCAGGAAGGCGATGTCCGGACGGCGGACGGCGGCGGAAAATGCACGCCGGCGGGCGCTCCGCGCAAGATATGCGCAATAGGAGTCCGTTCGTCGCGTTATATTACCATGCATGGGTTCGCGCTGAACGTAACGACCGATCTGGAGTGGTTTTCGCGCATCAACCCCTGCGGATTCACCGACCGGGGCGCGACCTCGATCGAAAGGGAAACGGGCGCCAAAGTCCCGATGGACGATGTCAAAAGACTCGTCGTGAAATTTTTAAGTGAGATATTAAATGTTAGAATATATAAATAGTAAATCGTATGCCTATAGAAAAACGATGGGTAGTGAAACCGCAGGGCGATTCCGAGGCGGTGGCGAAGCTCGCCTCCGTGCTCAGGATATCCCCCGTGCTGGCGAATCTGCTCGTACAGAGAGGCATAGACACTGTAGAAAAGGCGGACAAGTTCTTTAAACCGAGCCTCGCCGACCTCCACGACCCGTTCCTGATGAAGGATATGGACAAGGCGGTCGAGCGGGTCGAACAGGCCGTTCGTAACAATGAGAAGATCATGGTTTACGGCGACTACGACGTGGACGGCTGCACGGCCGTTGCGCTGGTGTACAAGTTCCTGCGCCAGATCGGGCATAAAAACCTGATGTTCTACATTCCCGACCGCTATACCGAAGGTTACGGCATTTCGGTCAAAGGTATCGACCTCGCGGCCCGCAAAGGCGTGGGGCTTATCATCGCTCTGGACTGCGGTATCAAAGCCACGGAAAAGATTGTCTATGCAAAGAGCAAGGGCGTGGATTTCATCATCTGCGACCATCACCTCCCGGCCGAGGAAATTCCCCGCGCCGTAGCCGTTCTGGACCCCAAGCGGGTCGATTGTTCCTACCCGTTCGACGAACTGTCGGGCTGCGGCGTGGGATTCAAACTCGTGCAGGCCTATGCCCAGAAAAACCGGATTCCCTTCGAGCAGATCAGCCCGCTGCTGGACCTGCTGGTGGTGAGCATCGCCTCGGATATCGTGCCGCTGGTGGACGAAAACCGCATTCTGGCGCATTTCGGACTGAAAGACCTCAACCGCGAGCCGTCGAAGGGCCTGCTGTCGATCATCAAGATCTGCGGTCTGGACAAGCACAACATCACCATCGACGACATCGTCTTCAAGATCGGTCCCCGCATCAACGCCGCCGGGCGCATGCGCATGGACGAGAACGACGAGAATGCGTCGCCGTCGGGCGGCCACGCCGCCGTCGAGCTGCTGATCGAGGGTAACGAAAGCATCGCCGCGGAGTTCGGCAACGTCATCGACGCCTACAATCAGGACCGCAAGTCGATCGACCGCTCCGTCACGCAGGAAGCGCACGACTTCATCGAGCGCAACCCCGAAATGAAGCGGCTGAAGAGCACCGTGATCTACAATCCCAAGTGGATGAAGGGCATCGTGGGCATCGTCGCGTCGCGTCTGATCGAAACCTACTACCGGCCCACGGTGGTGCTGACGATGAGCAACGGATTCGTGACCGGATCGGCCCGTTCGGTGCCGGGCTTCGACCTCTATCAGGCCGTCGAATCGTGCTCGGACCTGCTGGAGAACTTCGGCGGACACATGTACGCCGCAGGACTGACGATGCGGCCCGAAAACGTGGACGAGTTCACCCGGCGCTTCAACGCCTATGTCGAGGAGAACATCGACCCGCAGATGCTGATGCCCCAAGTGGACATAGACAGCGAACTGCTCTTCTCGGACATCACGCCCGCGTTCCGCAAGGACCTCAACCGCTTCCAGCCCTTCGGGCCGGGCAATACGGCGCCGGTCTTCGCCACCTACGGAGTCAGCAACCACGGCGACGCCAAACTGGTCGGCGTGGAGTGCGAACATCTGCGCATGGACCTCATCCAGCGGCAGAAGCCCAACACCAAGATCCAGTCGATCGCCTTCCAGCAGCCCACGCACTACGAATGGGTCCGCTCAGGACGTCCGATCGACGTATGTTACCAGATCGTCGAGAACCACTACCGCGGTACGGTAACCACCCAATTGCGTATCAAGGACATCAAACCCGTTCTAAACAAATAGATGATCCGGAGAACCGGGAAGATCCGCCCTGCGGCGGTTCTTTCCGGTTTATCCTTTCTTCTCGTTTGCGTGTCCTTTTGTTTAAAATTTGCGTCATTTCACCCCTAATCCCCGCACACGGTCCCCGCACTGCGCCGACGGGTTCCGTCCCACACCATGAACCTACTGAAAAAACCGTACGGACTGACGCTTCAGGCGTTGCTCTGGGTCATGATTTTCGGATGCCTGCTGGCTCATCCGTTCACCAACGCCACCAGCAGCCCTCCGGGAGACAAACGCGAATATGTCCTGATAATCAACAGCTACAACGAATCTTCCTCGTGGAGTTGGGAGATAATCACCGACATCACCGCCCGGATAGAGCAGATCGAAAACCTCGAAGTATACGTCGAGCATATGAACATGCTCCTGATGGACCAGCAGTCGGATCTGGACAACTTCCGGGCGAATCTCGCCCGTGAATACGGCAAGAATCCGCCCCGAATGCTGATATACATCGGCGCGCCGGCCTTCACCATGCGGGACTTCGCCGAAAAGGAGTGGGGAAAAGGCATCCCGTCGATCATCTGCGCCGAGGAGGATTTCATCGGCCCCGACAAATACTACGTCAGCAAGCAGGCCATCCCGCACTCCGAGCGCATTCCGCTCCGGAAGCTGAACGGGGAATACAACCTGACACTGCTCTACGCCCCGATCTACCTCGAACAGACCATCGAGCTGATGCGCCGCATGATTCCGGAGATGAACCGGCTGGTATTCGTCCGCGACGGCCGCTATATCAACCAGCAGTACGAAGAAGAGCTGAGCAAACTGCTCCAAACCGATTATCCGGGAATGCGGTTCACCTCCTACAAGGCCTCGAACATGAGCGTAGACCAACTGCTTGACTCGCTGAACGTCACCGACACCCGCCATACCGGCGTGCTCTTTTCCTCGTGGCACTACACAAGAAATATCGCCGGCAATACCGAGATCACGGCCAATCCCTTCAAGATCATCGCCAGTTCGACGGCTCCGCTGTTCGCACTATGGCCCCCTTCGGTGAAAAACAGCGGCGTGGTCGGCGGATTCACATACGATACGGGCGAGTACAACCGGCAGGTCATCGCAACGTTCGACACCATTCTGGAGGGACGCCAGCCGCGCGACATTCCGTTCTATGTCCCATCCGGCGCCCGCCCGACGTTCAACTACCCGGCGATGCTGCGCAACAGGATTTCACCCGAAATATGCCCCTCGGATTCGGTATTCATCGACAAGCCGGAGACATTCACGGAGCGGAACAGAACGGCGATCATCCTATGCGGCGGCCTTTTCCTGCTTTTCATCCTCTTCCAGCAATGGCGCATCCGCGTCATGCACAAAGTCGAAGCGGCCCGCCGGCGGGAATCGGAAAGCCAGATAAAATACGCAAACCTGTTCAACCGGATGCCGATCATCTACATTCAGGAGCGCGTGATCTTCGACCGTGACCACTATCCCGCCGACACCGAATTCAGTGACATAAACGCCTACTTCGAACGGACGTTCCTGCCCCGGAATGAGGTCGTCGGCAAACGGGGAAGCGAGCTTTTCGCGGATTCGTTTTCGGAATTCCTGCGTCTGGTGAACGTCGTGCTGACGGAAAACCGGACCGTCACCTTTCCCTTCTACTACAAACCGCGGGACATCTTTTTCGAGGTGGTTCTCAGCCGCTCGTACCTGACCGACCACATCGACATCTTCTGTCTGGACGGCACCGCGCTGCACAAGGCGCAGCAGAAACTGGACTCGATAAACCACAAACTCTCGCTGGCGCTCGACGTCGCCAACATCGTTCCGTGGAAATGCGACCTGAACAACGGCACCATCCTCTGCGACATCAACAAACCGGTCAAAACCGCCTCCGGCGAGATGATCGTGCAGAGCGACACTTCGCTTTCGGTGGGCGTCGAATGCTATTTCTCGAAGATACACAAGGAGGACCGCGACCGCATACGGCAGGCTTACGACGACCTGACGGCAGGCCGCACCGACAAGGTTTGCGAAGAGTACCGGGTGGTATCCAACGAGAGCGGTCACTGGCACATGGAATGGGTCGAGGCGCTGGCGGCCGTGGAGTCGTTCGACGCGCAGGGGCGGCCCCAGACGCTCGTCGGAACATCGCAGGTCATCACCGAACGCAAACGCATGGAGCAGGAACTCCTCTCGGCCCGCGACCGCGCCGAGGAGTCGAACCGCCTGAAAACGGCGTTTCTGGCCAACATGAGCCACGAGATACGCACGCCGCTCAACGCCATCGTCGGATTTTCGGGCATTCTGGCCTCGACCGACGAGGAGCAGGAGAAGCAGGAATACGTCTCGATCATCGAAAACAACAACGCCCTGCTGCTGCAGCTCATCGGCGACATCCTCGACCTCTCGAAAATCGAGGCGGGAACGCTCGACTTCATCCACACGGACTTCGACCTGAACGAACTGATGCGGGAGAAGGAGAACGTCATCCGCATGAAGGTCCGGGAGGGCGTCGAACTGCTCTTCGAGCAGAAATACGAACAATGCTCCGTCTGCACCGACCGCAACCGGCTCTCGCAGGTGATCATCAACCTGTTGACCAACGCGGCGAAATTCACGCAGACGGGCAGCATCCGCTTCGGATACGAAATGCGCGGCAAAGAGCTTTATTTCTGGGTCTCGGACACCGGCAGCGGAATCCCCGCCGACAAAACGGAGCAGGTTTTCGACCGCTTCGTCAAACTCAACGCCTTCAAGCAGGGCACGGGACTCGGACTGTCGATCTGCAAGATGATCGTCGAACATCTGGGCGGACGTATCGGCGTGGAATCCGAAGAGGGAAAAGGATCGAAATTCTGGTTTATCCTGCCCTATGTTCCGGGAAAGGCCGCGGCGCAAAGGACGGAGGAGCAATATCCCGCCGTCTCGGTCGAAAAGAACAAACTGATGATTCTGATCGCCGAGGACAATGACAGCAACTACCGGCTGTTCGAATCGATCCTGCGCAAAGAATACACGCTCCTGCACGCATGGAACGGGCAGGAGGCGGTCGAAATATACCGGCAGCACCGTCCGCACCTCGTATTGATGGATATCAACATGCCCGTGATGAACGGTTACGAGGCCACGGCCGAAATACGCAAACTGTCAGAGAGCGTCCCGATCATCGCCGTGACGGCGTTCGCATTCGCTTCCGACGAACAGAAGGTGCTCCAGAGCGGATTCGACGGCTACATGGCCAAGCCGATCAACGCCCTGCAGCTGCGGACGCAGATCGTCGACATGCTGCGCAAACACGTGGTTCTGCTGTAGCCGGAAAAGGTGCTGTTCAAAGGCGGATGATCCGCGCCGCGTCGTCCGCGTCGGGCAGGGGAGCGGGCGTGAAGTCGGAGTAGCCGGCCGCAATGGCGCAGAGGGGTTCGCAGTCCGCCGGGACGGGCAGGAAACTGCGCAGGTAATCGGCCGCGCTCTGCCCGTCGGGTTCATCCTTGCGGCGCGGCCGGCCGTTGATATGCACCCAGCAGGAGCCGAGTCCCTCGTCCACGCAGGCGAGCTGCAGCAGCGTGGCCGAAATCGCGGCGTTTTCGCGCCAGAGATCGCTTTTCGAAGTATCGCCCAGCACGACGAAAGCCAGCGGCGCACCCTTCATGAACGCCGACCCGTAATCGCGCATTTCGGCCATGCGGGCCACCAAGGCCGGATCGTCCACCACCATGAGACGCGTGGTCCGGGTGTTGCGCGCCGAAGGCGCCGTAAGGGTCTCGCGCAGGATGCGGTCCACCGTCTCGCGCGGCACCGCCCGGTCCGAGAATTTTCGGATGCTGCGGCGTTTTTCGATCAACTCTTTGAATTCCATTTGTTTTGTCTTTTCGGTCTCGCTTTTGCAAAAGTAGTGAAAAATAGGTATATTTGAAATTCAAAACACCCCGAAGAATGGATTACCGATTCAACATCGCCCTGATTTACGATTTCGACGGCACGCTCGCCCCCGGCAACATGCAGGAGTACGACTTCATCCCCGCCGTGGGCAAAAGCAACAAGGAGTTCTGGACCGAAGCCAACACGCTGGCCGAGGAGCAGGACGCCGACATGGTCCTGACCTACATGGCGCGCATGCTTCAGGAGGCCAAATCGAAAGGACTGTCACTGCGGCGCGAAGCCTTTCAGGAGTCGGGCCGCCGCGTGACGCTTTACAAAGGCGTCAGGGAGTGGTTCGAGCGGATAAACGCCTACGGGGCCGCACGCGGCATCCGGATTCTGCACTACATCAATTCGTCGGGCATGAAGGAGATCATCGAAGGCACGGAGATCGCCCACGAATTCCGGAAAATATACGCCTGCTCGTTTCTCTACGACGTGGACGGCATCGCCTACTGGCCCGCCGTGGCGGTCAACTACACCAACAAGACGCAGTTCATCTTCAAGATCAACAAAGGCGTCGAGTCGGTTTTCGACAGCAAGCTGGTGAACCGCTACATCCCCGAAAACGAGCGTCCCATACCGTTCAAACACATGATTTACGTAGGCGACGGAACGACCGACATTCCCTGCATGCGGCTGGTGAAGAACTCCGGCGGCCACTCCATCGCCGTCTACAACCCCGACCAGAAGGGGGCGCGGCGCGAGATGGCCTCGCTGATTCACGACAACCGCGTGAGCCACGTCTGCCCGGCCGACTACTCCGAAGGGTCGGACATGGACGTGCTGGTCAAAACCATCATCGACAAGATCGACCTCGACGACAAACTCGAAAAGCTGGAGGTCGTAAAATGACCGGGAAGCGAACGCAGATACAACCATCCGACACAACAAATATGTCACAATCCGAAACAGACGCAGTGAATATCCTCTTCGCTACGAATAACGCGCATAAACTCATGGAGGTGCAGGCCGTGCTGGGTCCCGGCTTCCGGCTGGTGACGCCCCGCGAATGCGGCGTCACGGAGGAGATTCCCGAAGAGCAGCAGACCCTCGAAGGCAACGCTTCGCAGAAGGCGCATTACCTCAACGACCGCACGGGGCTGGACTGCTTCGCCGACGATACGGGACTCGAAGTGAAGGCGCTGGGAGGCGCTCCGGGCGTGCATTCGGCCCGTTACGCCACCGACGGACACGATTTCGCGGCCAACAACCGCCTGCTGCTGAAAAACCTCGAAGGAGCGACCGACCGCCGGGCGCAGTTCCGAACGGTCATTTCGCTGATCCTCAACGGCGAAGAATACCTTTTCGAAGGTGTGGTCGAAGGGCGCATCATCGACCGCGAAGAGGGGCACGAAGGCTTCGGGTACGATCCGCTGTTCATACCCGACGGATACGACAAGACCTTCGCCCAGATGTCCACCGAAGAGAAAAACGAGGTTTCGCACCGCGCCCGCGCCGTACGCAAACTCGCGGCCTATTTGCATTCCGCCGGGAAATAGGGCCTCTTTACGGCACACGGGCGCGGCCCGGAAAAATGCACGCTTGCTTTTGCACGCTACTTTATCTATCTTTGCCCTCCAATGGAAGAGAGAACTTACAACAAAGAGGAACGTTTCGACGCCCGGACCATCGAGGCGCTGAAGCTCCATTACGCCGAAATCCTGCGGCTGCTGGGGGAGGACCCTTCGCGCGAAGGACTTCTGAAAACCCCCGAACGCGTCGCCAAGGCGATGGCGTTCCTGACGAAGGGATACGAAGAGAATCCGCTCGAAATCATCCGCTCCGCGACGTTCCGCGAAGAGTACAAACAGATGGTGCTCGTGAAGGACATCGAGCTGTACTCGCTCTGCGAACACCATATGCTGCCGTTTTACGGCAAGGCGCACGTCGCCTACATCCCCAACGGACACATCACGGGACTTTCCAAAATCGCCCGCGTCGTGGAGTGCTACGCCCGCCGCCTGCAGGTGCAGGAGCGGCTGACGGTGCAGATCCGCGACTGCATACAGGAGGCGCTCAACCCGATGGGCGTGGCCGTGGTGATCGAAGCCAGCCACATGTGCATGCAGATGCGCGGCATCGAAAAACAGCAGTCGGCGACGACCACGTCGGCGTTCACGGGCATTTTCCTCTCGGACCACCGCACGCGCGAAGAGTTCATGACCCTCATATCGCACAAATACCGGTAGGATTCAGCACCGGATGGAATAAAAATCCTCGCGGCTTGTGACGTTGCGGGGATTTTAGCCGAAAGGCGCACCTGCGGATGAAGACGGCATCCGCGGACTATTCCCGGCTTTCGAGATTCACCAGACAGGTGTTCAGCATTTTATGCAGTTCGGCCTGCGTGAACGGTTTGGGCAGGAACCCGGTACATCCGGCGGCGACGGCGCTTTCGGCTTCGCGGTCGGAAGGGTAGGCCGACATGACGACGACCGGCAGATCGGGAGCGCTCTCCCGGATGCGGCGCGTAACTTCGAATCCGTCCATGACCGGCAGCCGCGTATCGACCAACACGGCGTCGGGACGCTCCGAACGGAACAGTTCCGCAGCCTCGGCTCCGGAGCGCGCACGCACCAGCCGGAAACGCGCGCTCAGCATCGCCTCGATCAGTTTGAAGCTGATGTCCGAGTCCTCGCCGACCAGCAGGGTCCACGAAACGCCGCCCTTCAGGGCGCCCATATCGGCCGGAGCCGGTTCGCACTGTACGTCGCACTGCACGACGGGAATCGAGAAATGGAACCGCGTACCCTTTCCCAATTCGGACTCCACGCCGATCGTGCCGTTGAGCTTCTCGACGATCGTTTTCGAAATAGCCAGTCCGAGCCCCGTGCCGGAGACGAAATCGTCGAGCTTGACGAAACGGTCGAAAATGTCGCGGCCCTTTTCGGCAGGGATTCCCGTGCCGGTATCTTCCACGAAAAACTCCACGCGCCCTTCGCGCAGGTCGAATCCGAAGCGGATTTCGCCCTCGGTCGTAAACTTGGAGGCGTTGTTTATCAGGTTCGAGATGACCTGCGCCAACCGGTTCTGGTCGCAGACGATCTCCACGTTCTCGATCCGCTCGTCGAAAACGAGTTTCACGCCCGAATTCGTCCGGCCCTTGTGCATCTCGTATTCCGATCGGCACAAATCGTTGAGATTCATTGGCTTGAAGTGGAATTCGAGCGTTCCGGCCTCGATTTTCGAGATGTCGAGAATGTCGCCGATAAGCTGCAGAAGCAGGCTGGAATTGGTGTCGATGATGTCGATGAACTGCTGTTTCTCCTCTTCGGTCTCCGCTTCGCCCATCAGCTTGGCAAAGCCGACGATGGCGTTGAGCGGCGTACGTATCTCATGGCTCATATTGGCCAGAAACGCCGTCTTGAGCCGGTCGGACTCCTCGGCGCGGATACGGGCCTCGATGACCTTAAGCTCGGCGTTTTTCTGCTCGGTGATGTCCCACGACACGCCGATAATCAGCGGCAGACGGTTCTCGACCGGAACCAGCGATTTCGAGGTGTTGACGATGCGCGTCTCCCCCTTCGCCGAGACATACTCTTCGATGAACTCCATGCGCTCGCCCGTGCGCAGCAGTTCGAGGTCGTCGCGCCGGAAATGCTCCGCATCCTTCGGACTGGGAAACACCTCGTAATCGGTATATCCGAGCGCCTTCGACGCGGGGATATGCGAAAACTCCTCGAAAGCCCGGTTCCAGTAGAGATAACGGAACTCGTTGCCGGGGTCCTTGACGAAGAGATAGACCGGAATGTTGTTGAGGATGCTGTCAAGGATGGAGTTCATCTCCTTGACCTTGTTTTCGTGTTCGATGCGCCGCGTGATGTCGCGACCGAAGAACCAGACGATTTCGCGCTCCTTGAAGTGGTCGTAGATGATATAGGCCACGATGTCCCACGCCACGATACGCCCCTGAGCGTTCTTCAGACGAACGGTGTATTTGTATGCGCCGTTGTCCCGGCGGATCTTCGCCAGCCGCTCCTCCCACAACTGCCGCGTCGCGTCGATCGACCAGAACTCGTACACCTTGCGCCGCGACAGATCGCCCTTCAGGTCGTGCCGCCTCCGGAAACGTTCGTTGGCGTACTCCATCGTCCCGTCTACGGCGCATGCGTAAATCTCTTCATCGACGTTGTTCAGCGCATACTTGACCATCTCCAGCTCGTGCTTGGCGACTTCGGCCTCGGTGATGTCGCGGCAGATGCAGAGGGCGTGTTCGCCGTCGAGCGGCATGATGCGGTTTTCGTAATTGCGGGTCCGGCCGTCGAGCGTGATGTCGTGATGCGAAGAGGAACCCTTCCCCGACGCGAAAACGTTTTCGAGGTTGTTCTTCACGTTGCGGCACGCTTCGGGCGAGAGCATCGACCGGATATTCCGGCCCACCAGCCGGGGACCTTCGATCCCGACATGATTGGTCTGCTCGGAGGAGACCAATTCGACCAGCGTCCCGTCGCGTCTCAGCACGGTCAGCATGTCGGGAATCGAATCCAGAATCTTACAGGCGTACCGGTCGCGGAAGCGGCCCGCGGTGTCGGCCGCCGAAGCGAGCCGCGCCTCAAGCTCTTCGATCCTGCCGATAAGCTCCTCGCGGGAGCAGTTATCATAATGGCTCATATGTCACGAAATTGTGGTGGGTCTTACAAAGGTAACATAATTCCCGGAAGTCGGCGTCTTTTTCCGGATAAAACGGATTATCGCCGGAACCAGTCCGACAAATGCTCCTCCGCACGTGAACGACATCCCGAATTCCACGCCGGCGCAGTGCGGAACCGCCCCGGCGGCGTGCAAACCGCAGATGCGTTCCGGGCGGAACACACCCCGACGAGCATCAGCGGCGGCAGGCGCCTGTCCGCTGAGAGCCAATCCGTTCAGGAAGGAAAACCGGACGGTCCGCTCTGCGCCGCCCGATTTTTCATACCGCAAATCCGCTTCTTTATAGCCCGATCGGACAACACGGCGCAAAACGGAGGTTGCGGAACGAATTTTGAACACGGTATCTGACAGCAAACTAAAAATTCAAAATCATGACCGTGAAAAAATTACGCTACCTTGCATTCGCACTCACAGCAGTTGCGTTTTGCGCGTGCCAGAAAGAGCCCTCGACATCGAGTCTCCACAAAGATTATCTGGTCTACACCGCTCACGACACCGACGCCGATTTCGCCGCCTTCGACACCTACTACATTCCCGACAGCATCCTGCTGATCGGCTCCGCCGACAAGACGGAATACTGGAAAGACGCCAATGCGCTGGAGATCGTCAATACCGTCGTAGGACGCATGAACGCCGCGGGCTACACCCGTACCGACGACAAAGATGCGGCCAATCTCGGCCTGCAGCTCAGCTACGTGCAGAAAGTGACCTATTTCGTGGGTTATGACTATCCCTACTGGTGGTGGTACTATCCCTATTACTGGACGCCCGGTTACTGGGGTGACTGGGCCGGCTGGCACTATCCCTACAGCGTTTACTACGGATATACGGCCGGTTCGCTGCTCGTGGAGATGATGAATCTCGAAGCCGATCAAGAGAGCGGCAAGAAGCTGCCCGTGATCTGGGACAGCTTTATCGGCGGGCTGCTGACCTCGTCGGAGGAGCTGAACCAGCAGCGCACGGTGGACGCCGTGCAACAGGCTTTCGATCAGTCGCCTTATCTGAAAAAATAATTTAACCGCAAAACACGTCCGATTATGAAAACATCGAAATATCAGGTTCTCAAAACCATCGCACTCTGTGTCGTGCTGCTCGCAGCCGCGCGTACGGGCAAGGCGCAGATTTTCCCTAACTCCTACATCAACGTCGACTGGCAGGTAGGCGTGCCGCTGGGCAGCGCCTATGCCGACAAGGCGTCGGGATGGGGCATGAACTTCGAAGGCGGCTACTTCATCACGCCGTCGGTCTCCGTAGGTCCCTTCATCTCCTACCAGACCAACCTTTCGAGCATTCCGCGCCAGACGCTCGATCTAGGCGACGGCTCGGCCCTGACCGTCAATCAGAAACACGGCGCGTTCCAGCTGCCGTTCGGCGTCACGGGACGCTACACATGGCTTCCGGACAGCGTATTCCAGCCCTATGCGGGCCTGAAGCTGGGCGCCAACTATGCAGAATTCTCGTCCTACTACTACGTAATCAAGCAGTACACCGACACGTGGGGATTCTATCTTTCGCCCGAAATCGGCGTGAGCATCTTCCCGCGTCCGGACTACCGCTTCGGTTTCCACGTGGCGCTCTACTACAGCTACGCCACCAACAGCGGCGATATCCTGACCTACTCGGTAAACAACCTCAACAACTTCGGCATACGCGTCGGTATATCGTTCTGACGCCTCCGGAACACGACGCGAGCAGGCCGGACCCGACGGGTCCGGCCTGTCGTTTTGCAGAGAAACACATAAAGAGATGCCACAATAAAAATCCCCCTTTGGAAAGGGGGATTCGATATAAATGCGCAAAACGCTTGGAATCAGATATTCCGATCAATGCGCTTCGAGCCAGTTTCCGCCCACGCCGTAATCCACCACCAGACGGACTTTGAGCGCGGCGGCGGACTCCATGGCTTCGGTGACGATGGCCACGACGCGCTCCTGCTCGGAGCGGAGCATATCGACGACCAGTTCGTCATGCACCTGCAGGATCACCTTCGAGCGGATGCCTTCGGCGGCGAAACGGCGGTGTACGTTGATCATGGCGATCTTCATGATGTCGGCCGCAGAACCCTGAATCGGAGCGTTCACGGCGTTTCGCTCGGCAAGGCCGCGGGCGATGGCGTTGTGCGAAGCGATGTCGTTGAGGTAGCGGCGCCGGCCGAAAATCGTCGAGACGAAGCCCTCTTCCTTGGCCTTGGCAACCACGTTGTCCATATACTCCTGCACTTTGGGGTAGGATGCGAAATAGCCGTCGATAATCTCTTTGGCCTCCTTGCGGGGAATCTCCAGCCGCTGGCTCAGGCCGAAGGCCGAAATGCCGTAGATGATGCCGAAATTGGCGGTCTTGGCGCGGCGGCGCTCCTCGGAGGTCACTTCGTCGAGGGTTTTGTTGAACAGTTTGGCGGCCGTCGCGGCGTGGATGTCCTCGCCGTGGGCAAAGGCCGCGATCAGCGATTCGTCGCCCGAAAGATGCGCCATCAGCCGCAGTTCGACCTGACTGTAGTCGGCCGAGAGCAGCAGATGCTCCTCGTCGGAGGGGATGAACGCCCTGCGGATGCGGCGGCCCATCTCTTCGCGCACGGGGATATTCTGCAGGTTGGGATTCGTGGACGAAAGGCGTCCCGTAGCGGTAACAGCCTGATTGAAAGAGGTGTGTATGCGTCCCGTGCGGCGATTGACCAGCTGGGGCAGCGCCTCGACATAGGTCGAGAGGAGTTTCTTGACACCCCGGTATTCGAGGATCAGATCGACGATGCGGTGTTTGTGCGCAAAAGACTGCAGGTAATCCTCGTCGGTGCAGAACTGCTTGGTTTTGGTCATCTTGGGCTTCTCGGCGATGCGCATTTTGCCGAACAGCACCTCGCCCAGCTGACGCGCCGAGTTGATGTTGAGCTGCGATTCGCCGGCCTCCTCGCGGATCGCGGCCTCCAGCTCGGCCAGCCTGCGGCTCAGCTCCACGGAATAGACGGCCAGCGCCTCGGAGTCGATCCGCACGCCCGCCATCTCGATATCGGCCAGCACGGCGATCATCGGCTCCTCGATTTCGAAATAGAGGTGCTGCAGGCCAAGCTCTTCGATCTGCGGATAGAGCGCATGCTTGAGCCGCAGCGTGACGTCGGCATCCTCGGCGGCGTACTCCTTGACCCGCTCGACGTTCACCAGATCCATCGTCAGCTGCTTGGAGCCTTTGCCGATCAGGGTTTCGATCTCGATCGGCTTGTAGTTGAGGTATTTCTCCGCAAGGGCGTTCATGTTATGGCGCGATTCGGGATCGAGCAGGTAGTGCAGGATCATCGTATCGTACTTACGGCCCCGGATTTCGAGTCCCAGCTGCCGCAGGACCATCAGGTCGAACTTGATATTCTGGCCGATCTTGGCGATCCGGTCGTTTTCGAAAAGCGGCCGCACGATTTCGGCGTATTCCGCCGTATTCTCCTCCTTGAAAGGAATGTACCACGCTTCGAAAGGCTTCACGGCCAGCGACATGCCGACGATGCGGTCGTTGAAGATGTCGAATCCCGTCGTCTCGGTGTCGAAGCAGAACTCTTCGTATTTCCCGACTTCGTCCACCACTTCGCGCAGCTGCGCGGCGTCCTCCACGAGTCTGTAGTCGTGAGGCGTGGTCTGCGCCGTCTTGAACTGCATCGCTTCGGCTTCGGCCTGCAATTCGGCGGCGGGAACGTCCGACGCCGCAGGCATCTCCACGACCGGGTCGCCGAAGAGGTTGCCCTGACCGACCAGCGCGGCCCGTTTCGCGGCCGCCGACTTGGCGCGGGCCATCTCGGCCAGCTGCGTCTGCGCCTCCTGCCGGGGACCTTCGGGCAGGGTTTCGGGTGGGGCGAGGTTCATCAGGTCGTTCATAAACGCCTTGAAATCCAGTTCTGCGAAAACAGCCTTGAGTTCGTCGATATGGGGATCGCAGACCGTAAGGTCCTCAGGCCGGAAGGGAATCGGCACGTCGAGACAGATCGTGGTCAGGTGCTTGGCGAGACGCAGTTTATCGCCCCACGCGGCGATTTTCTCGCCCTGCTTGCCCTTGATCTTCGACACGTTGTCGAGGATGTTCTCCACCGTTCCCCACTCCTGCACCAGTTTGCAGGCGCTCTTCTCGCCGATGCCCGGCACGCCGGGAATGTTGTCCGAAGCGTCGCCCCACAACGCGAGGATGTCGCGCACAAGAACCGGATCGTCGATGCCGTACTTCTCGCGGATCGAATCGCGGTCCACGATCTCGATGCTTCCGTCCGCGCCTTTCTGCTTGTAAATCTTACAGTTGTCGCGCACCAGCTGGCCGTAGTCCTTGTCGGGGGTCACCATGAAGACCTCGTAGCCGGCTTCGACGCCCTTTTGCGACAGGGTGCCGATCACGTCGTCGGCCTCGTAGCCTTCGACCTCCAGAATCGGAATGCACATCGCCTCCAGCACCCTTTTCACATAGGGAACCGAAAGCAGGATGTCTTCGGGAGTCTCGGCGCGGTTGGCCTTGTACTCCGGAAAAACCTCGCGGCGGAAACTGCCGCCCTTGGGGTCGAACGCCACGCCCAGCAGGTCGGGCCGTTCGCGCTTCTGAATGTCGCGCAGGAACTTGACGAAGCCGAACACCACCGAGGTGTTCATGCCCGCGCGGTTGCGCATCGGACGGCCCAGAAAAGCATAGTAATACTTGAAGATCAACGCATAGGCGTCGACGAGAAAAAGTTTTTTCATATATAAGAAGTCGCGTCAATAATAATTTCGCATGGATGACGCCGCATCCTCCGCCCCTCCGGAACGGGGCGAAGCGCATACGGCATGTGTTCCGAATGACGCACCTTACCGGTTATCTTCGGCAAACCACTCGGCGAACGAAGTCGCGGTTTCATGCAGGCGGAGCGAATGCAGCTCCACGCCCTCCGGCAGTCGGCGCGAAATGCGGCGGGCGAAATCGCCGAGCATATTCTCGCAGGTCGGCTGGTAATCCACCGTGACGATGTTGCCGAAACGTTCGGCGAGCATGGCCCGCAGCGACGCGTTGCACGGCGTCTGACGCAGGACGAGGGAGTGGTCGAAGTGCGACACGATCTCTTCGTTGACGATGCGCTTCAACACCCCGAAATCCATCACCATCCCGCATTTAGGGTCTCCTTCGCCGGCCGCCGGACATCCCTTGACGGTCACGAAAAGCCGGTAGGAGTGGCCGTGAATCTCACGGCATGGCCCGTCGTATCCGTCCAGAGCGTGCGCCGCCTCGAAGGAGAACTCTTTTGTCAATCTGATCACTGTCATATGCGCAAAGATATTCATTAAATGCGAAAGGCGGAAAGGATTTCTGATTTTTCAGCGTCCCGCGTCCGCTTCTCCGGCCCGGACGGGCGAAATTGCAGCGGCAGAAGGGTATTTCCGGCGTCCGCCGGACCCGCCGCATAGGGGTGCGCCGGTCCGGTCCGATTCAGGCCGAAACATGCGGTAACAAATTTGCACTTTCAGATATTATTATTACATTGCAGCAATAAAATACTAATAACGAGAAAGATACATTACAGCCTATACAAACGATTACACACTATTTATCCGGGAAAAGTACAATATTTTTACCGAATCCGGATTTTGAATAACAAATCGTAAGTATATCGTCCTTCGGGCACTACGGCACCGCAAACACCATCAACAATATTTTATTCCTATTTTTTTAACTAAAACCCCTTCTGCTATGAAATTTTGGAAATCCGCGCTCCTCTACGCAGCGACGGTATGCACGCTGACAGCCGTCTCTTGCTCCGATGAGACGAAAGAGCCGAATCTGTACACGACAGCCGTAACCGACGACGGCAACGGCACGGCC
>OBVC01000118.1_pt1 | contig 60522 bp, 47 predicted proteins | sample 1494991 | NCBI WGS metagenome assembly OBVC01 (sample SAMEA2579955, study PRJEB22360) | human gut metagenome
AAGAACATGCCTTTGGCTTTCTCGCAGGCGGCTTCAACAGCCTCTACGGCGCCTGAGATGACGAGCTGTCCGGGGCAGTTGTAGTTGGCGGCCACGACCACGCCGTCGATCGACGCGCAGATATCCTCGACGGTCTTGTCGTCCAGACCGAGGATGGCGGCCATCGTGCCGGGCTGTGCCTCGCAGGCGGCCTGCATGGCCAGAGCACGTTTCGATACGAGTTTCAGGCCGTCTTCGAACGAGAGCGCTCCGGCGACGACCAGCGCCGAGAATTCGCCCAGCGAGTGTCCTGCGGCCGCATCGGGTTTCACGCCGAGCGCTTTGGCCATGATTACCGAGTGGAGGAATACGGCAGGCTGCGTTACCTTCGTCTGCTTCAGCTCCTCGTCCGTACCTGCGAACATGATGTCCGTGATGCGGAAACCGAGAATCTCGTTGGCTTTCTCGAACAGCTCCTTCGCTTCGGGTACGTTGTCGTAAAGGTCTTTGCCCATACCGACTGCTTGGGCACCCTGACCCGGAAATACGTATGCGTGTTTCATAATCTTTGCTTAAATTTTTTGTTAGCGACGGCAAAGATACGAATTTATTTCCTAACTTTGCACCGCAATGGTTCACAAAGGGCCGGGCAAGGCCCCGTGTGATTAAATGGGAATGCCGTGTAAATCGGCAGCAGTTCCCGCTGCTGTAAGTTCCGTCAATTGCCGCACACTCTTTAGCCACTGGCTCCGGCCGGGAAGGCGTAGCGGCAGGAACGAGCCAGAAGACCTGCCTTGCGTCTCCCGGTGGGAGAATTCTCGATTTTCGGACAGGCTCTGCGGAGAACGGAGCGCTTCGGACGGTGGCACTGGGTGTCGGACGTTTGTTGTGAAGGCGGCATATATAATAGGTATGCGCCGGGCTGTGTAAAACGGGGATTCGATTCCGGGAGTTCGGGACCGGATTTTTTTATTTTATACAGATAACTTAAACAAACGAAAGATGAAAAAACTTTTACTGATCGCTTTTGCGGCGCTTGCGTTCGCGGCCTGCTCGGACGATAAGCCCGAAGCGCCCGTTGCGGCAACCGGTATTGCATTGGACCGGGCCGATGCGGAGACTGTTCCCGGAAAAACCATACAACTTGTTGCGGCGGTGACTCCGTCGGATGCGGTCGATCCCGTAACGTGGACTTCGGATAACGAAGCTGTGGCGACGGTTTCCGATTCGGGACTGGTCGAGACTCTGTCGGCCGGCGAGGCGACCGTAACGGCCGAATGCGGCGAATTTACGGCGAAATGCGTGATTCGCGTGAATGAGTTGATTTCATTCGAGGCGGGTGAAAATATGGTCGGAATCGACGGTGAAGCCGTAATTCTCGGCACGATTTCTGTCGTGAGCGGTAAGAATACGGCTACCTTCCCGAATGTTTACTGGGCAAAGGAATATACGGAGACCAACGATCTGCGTGACGATTACGACCAACTCTTTTTCGCATCGCCGCTTTTCTCGACTGCCGACGGAAATATCTGGTTCTCGTCGTACTATTGCGACTGCACGATCTATGGAAGTCAGTATGATGCGTGGGGTGGATTTGTCCTTTCGTCGAATGTGAACAAGAGTGTGGCCCCCCCCCAAGCCGGTCCTGATAATCAGTTCGAAGCTTATGCCGACGGAGGGGCTGACGGATCGAAAACTTTCGCCGTATGCTACGATGCCAAGACAGCAGGTATGGCCATGAGCGCCGATTGCTGCTGGCCACAGATCGACTTTACAGCCGCTCCCCGCGAAGTGCTTTCGATCGCATTGGCCAATTCGACATGGACGTATAACTATTTTTCCGGGCACGAGGGCGACAGCTATGCGATAAAGATTACCGGAAAACTGAATGATGTGGAGGTCGGGTCGGTGGAATGCCCGCTTATCAGTGGTGCGGACAAGGCCGATACGTGGAAAACGTTCGATCTCTCTTCGCTGGGCAAGGTCGATTGTCTGGTCTTCGCCGTGGTGAGCAGTGAGAAATATGCTCCTTTCTATTTCTGTGTAGATGATATAATCTTGAAAAAATAAAATTATGAAACGATTGAACAGATTTTTTTACCTGTTGCTGCTTTCGGCTGCTTTTGCCGCCTGCTCGGACGATGACGGCCCCAAGACGCCGCCCGTCGAGTACGATGTGATCTCTTTCGAACCCGCGGAGGGGATGCTCGATTTCAAAGGCAACGCCGCTGCGCCCCGGACCGTGACGATTGTCGGAGAATGGGCCGGCGGCTCCTTCGACGATGTGTTGTGCGGCAGGGAATACATGAACGAAGAGGATGCCAACGGTAATTTTTTCGACGGACTCCTCTTCACGACTGCTGACCGAAAGATCGGTTTCGGCTCCTATTTTTGCGACATGTCGAAAAACCAATTCGGAGCCTATGACACTTGGGGCGGTTTTGCGCTTTCGAAGAACTATTCGCAGACTCCGACGGCCGACGGGTCGCCAGATTACAAAGGGAGCCATTTTTCGGCGTGGACCAAGTCGGGAGCCAACAATACCGCGACATTCGCCCTCGCTTATTTCAACGATTACGGCGCTTATGATTACAATACGCCGAAGATCGAATTCAGCGAGAGGCGGGAAGTCGCCCATCTGTATATGGCCAATGCGACCGTAACGGGACAGTCCCAATCCTCCCTGAGCGATTACTGGTTCAAGGTTTCGGTGACCGGATATAGCGGAGGTGTCAAAGGAAAAACGATCGAACAGGTGCTTATCAGCGGGAAATCCATCGTTTCCGATTGGGTGAAGGTCGATTGCTCGTCGCTCGGTGCTGTCGATGAACTGCGTTTCGGTGTGATGTCGAACGATGTGAGCGGCGGATTTCTGAATTGCCCCTCCTATTTCTGCATCGACGAGATCGCTTTGGTGAAACAGACGAAATAAGTTGAGCCGCGCTGTTTGGAGATTAGTACAGCTCAAACGAATTCCCCGTATGGACTGCCTTGCCGTACGGGGAATTTTATTTGTATGGGAGCGTCCGGATGCCGGGGCGAAATCCAGCCGGAAATCCGGGCCTCCGAAATGTGCGGATACGGTTTCGGACGGTCGTACGACCGTCCGAAGGGCCGCTCCGGTATTATCAGATCAGGTTCTCTTTCTCGATGTCCTTGAAATAGCGGTACGTGCCGACTTTCAGTTCGACGGTCGCGGGTTCGTCGCATACGACGATTCCGTGCGGGTGTACCTGCATGGCCGAAATCGTGCAGACATGCGAGTAGGGACCTTCGACGCACTGCTGCAGGGCGCGGGCTTTCTTGTGGCCGAGCGCGAGGATCAGCACCTGCTTCGAATCGAGCACCGTGGCGACACCTACCGACATGGCCTGCTTGGGAACCTTGTTCACGTCGTTGTCGAAGAAGCGTGAATTCACGACGAGCGTGTCGTAAGTCAGCGTCTTGACGCGCGTACGCGAGTTGAGCGACGAGAAAGGCTCGTTGAACGCTAAGTGTCCGTCTTCGCCGACACCGCCCATGAAGAGGTCGATGCCGCCCGCCTTGCGGATTTTCTCCTCGTATTCGTCGCACTCCTTCTGCAGGTCGGGGGCGTTGCCGTTGAGGATATTGACGTTGGCCGGGTTGATGTCCACGTGGTTGAAGAAGGTGTTCCACATGAACGAATGGTAGCTTTCGGGGTGCTCTTCGGGAAGCCCGACGTACTCGTCCATGTTGAACGTAACGACATCCTTGAAGGAGACCTTTCCGGCCTTGTTCAGCGCGATCAGCTCTTTGTATGTCGTCAGCGGGGTCGAACCCGTAGGCAGTCCCAGTACGAAGGTGCCTCCGGCCGCCTGTTTCTTGTTGATTTGCTCTACGATGTAGCGCGCTGCCCAGCGGCCTGCGTTTTCCTGCGTGTCTTCGATAATCAGTCGCATAGATTGAATGGTTGAATTATTGGGTTATTGATTGTTTTTTCATTTGCGGGGGCTCGTCAGAACATCTTCACGAATACCTCGATTGCCTGATACTCCGCCATGCCGAGCTTGTCGTAAAGCTTGGCGGTGTTCTGCGTGCGCTCTTCGGCGCGCTGCCAGAACTCGCGGGGGTCGCTGCCGGGGAAGGGCATGATGTCTTTCTGCGAGAGGTGGCGGTAGATGGCGTGACGCTTCATGATCAGCTCGTCGGGCGACAAGGGCACCGCCATGTCGACCATGCCGAGATCCCATTCCATCCATGCGCCGCGGTAGAGCCAGAGGTGGCACTCCTTGAGCCATTCGTCGTCCTTCACCACGTCGAGCGCGCCGAGCACGGCCTCCATGGCCGTACGGTGCGTGCCGTGGGGGTCGGCGAGGTCGCCGGCGGCGTAAATCTGGTGGGGCTTCACCTCGCGGAGCAGTTTGACGATGATTTCGATGTCCTTCTCCGTGAGCAGTCCCTTCTTGATGCCGCCCGTCTCGTAGAACGGCAGGTTGAGGAAATGGGCGTTGGTGTCGGGGTTCAGCCCGAACGAGCGCACGGCGGCGCGGGCCTCCGCACGGCGGATGGCGCCCTTGAGGTCGAGCAGCGGACGGGGTTCGGGTTCGCCCTTCTTCTTGCCGGCGATGATCTTCTCGACTTCGGCGTAGTGGTTGCCGTAGCCCAGTTCGCGAGCCGTGTCGATGTTCTGGAGCACCACGTCGTCGTGTACGGCGACGTTGCCCGAAGTTTCATATGCCACGTGCACGTCGTGTCCCTGCTGCACCAGACGGATGAACGTACCGCCCATCGAAATCACGTCGTCGTCGGGGTGGGGCGAGAAAATCACGATGCGTTTGGGATACGGATTCGACGGCACGGGGCGCGTCGAATCGTCGGCATTGGGTTTGCCGCCCGGCCAGCCGGTGATGGTGTGCTGGAGGTCGTTGAATACGTCGATGTTGATCTGGTCGTAGGCGCGGCCCTGTTCGAGCAGTTCGCCCAGCGAATTTTCGATGTAATCCTTGTAGGTGAGCTTCAGGATCGGTTTCTGCACCACGCCGCAGAGCCACACCACGGCCTTGCGGGTGAATTTGGGCGTCCATTTGCAGGGACCTACCAGCCACGGCGTCTGCTCGCGGGTGAGCAGCTGGGCGGCGTTCTCGTCGATTACGACTTCGATGTTGGGGTGGGCCTGCAGGTTCGATGCCGGCACTTGGGTCGTGATTTCGCCTTCGACGACCTTCTGGATGATCTGGGCCTTCTCTTCGCCCCAAGCCATCAGGATGATCTTGTCGGCCCGCATGATCGTGTCGATACCCATCGTGATGGCCAGCTTCGGGGTGTAGTCCAGTCCGAAGAATGCGCCCGACTGGATTTTGCGGGTGTTGTGGGTCAGCTGCACCAGCCGGGTGCGCGACTTGGCATAGGACCCCGGCTCGTTGAAACCGATCTGGCCGTCTTCGCCCACGCCGATAATCATCAGGTCGATCTTGCGCACCGAATGGTCGTACGAGGCACAGTACTCCGAAACCTTGTCCTCGGAGATGGTGCCGTCGGGGATGTGGATGTTTTCGGGCAGGATGTCGATGTGGTTGAGGAAATCCTCGTGGATGCGGAAGTTGCGGCTCTGCTGCTCGGTCGAGCGGATGGGGTAGAACTCGTCGAGGCTGAATACGGCCACGTTGCGGAAGCTGACGAGGCCCTCCTTGTGGCGTTTCACCAGCTCGCGGTAGAGCCCCAGCGGCGTGCGGCCCGTGGTAAGGCCCAGCACGAAGGGCTGCTGCTCTTCGTAGACTTCGTTCGAACAGTGGAGTTCGTTGTAGGTGCGGATCGCCTTGACGATGGTGTCGGCAACGTACTGAACGCCCAGATATTCGTTTTCATAGACCGTCGTGTGAATTTTCTCGTAACGATGGATGATGTCGCGCGGCGTCGATTCTGCGATCAGGCCGCCGTCTTTCGGAAGTGAATATTTGTTGTTCATATCTCTGAAAATTTAATTTGTTCGAAAAAATCGGGCCGGTGGAAGTCGGGTTTCGGCGTCTCGATCGGCTTCCACGAAAGAAAATGGGGCTGCGAAAGCTTGTCGCCGCATTTGTAGAGGTTCACCGATGCCTTCAGGCCGCTCCAGTCGCTCAGCTCGTGCATGAACAGCGCCTGCGGGGGAATGGCCAGCACGACCGACCAGCGGTTGTCTCCTTCGTGTTCGGGGAACGGCCGCAGTCCGAGGCTCGGAGTCCGTAGGATGCCGGCCATCACCTTGGGCGCGGCGTGCGCCGGGTGCTCGCGCTCCTTGCGGAAGCCCAGCAGCAGGCGTCCGATGCAACTGCACTCGAAGTTGTAGTAGTAGCCGCTGTCGTCGGGGGCGATGAAGAACTCCACGCACGAATCGGTCCAAACTTCGCCGTTGTCCTCCGTGACGCGGGCCATCGTGCAGCGTTCCGCGACGTCGAAGCGCAGCATCAGGTAGTCGCCCGTGTGGAACATGCGGAACGAAACCTCCGGTGTGTAAGGAAATTGTTCCGGCCAGTTGCAGCACGCTACGGCCTGCGGCTCGATGCCGGCGAAAGCCGTTTCGACGGCGGCCTTGTTCGTGGGGACGATGCCCGTGATTTTGCGTATCTCCGTCATGCCTTGCGGTATTTGTCCACGGTTTCCCGTACGATGCGGCACATTTCGCCGTAATGTTCCTCCATGCTTTGCAGCAGGCGGTACTGGGCGTGGGTGCGCACGAGGTTGTGACCGGGGTATTTGACTTTGTAATAGGTGTCGCCGTCGATGTAGTCCATCAGGAAACGCAGGACCTGTTCGAAGGTGATGTATCGGGCCGAGAAAGCCAGATGGTCGATTTCGGAGTCGGTGAGCTGCTTCGCCCGCTGCGAGAGGTAGCCCTCGGTGTAGGCCCGGAACATTTCGAGTGACAGCCCGACGCGCGAAAGGTCGCGGTCGTCCTCGTCGCCCGTGTTGGCGTAGGAGCGGATGGCGTCGCCGAAGTCGTTGAGCGACGTGGAGGCCATCACCGTGTCTAGGTCGATGGCGCAGAGCACCTCGCCCTGCCTGTCGAACAGGATATTGTTTATCTTGGTGTCGTTGTGCGTCACGCGCGTCGGAATCGTGCCCTCCTCGACCTTGGACCAGAAGCCGAGCATCTCTCCGCGCCGCGATTCGATCCAGCCGATCTCCTCCGAAAGCTCCTTTTTGCGGCCTGCGGCGTCGCGCTTCAGCGCCTCGTCCCACTGCACGAAGCGGTGGCGGATGTTGTGGAATCCCTTGATCGTTTCGGCCAGCGGCTCGGTGAAGTCGGCCAGCTGGGCTTGGAATTTGCCGATTCCCTCGCCGCCCTTGCGGGCCAATTCGGGCGAATCGGCCTTGTTGTAGGCGACGGTGTCGTCGATGAAAACCGAGACGGCCCAATATTCGCCGTCGCCGTCGATGTGGTACAGCGCGTCCTCTCTGGTCGGGACCACGGTCATCACCTCGCGCAGGGGATCGCCGCCTGCCGCGATGACTCCGCGGCGGATGTGGTCGGTAACCCGGCGGATGTTGTCCATCATGGCCGGAACGTCGGGAAATATGTTTTTGTTCTTGCGCTGAAGAATGTAATCGGGGGCCTCCCCTTCGGTGCGGATGATGAACGTATCGTTGATAAAACCCTCGCCCAACGAGTCTATGGCCGCGATGCCTCCCTCCAAAGCGAAGTGCGATGCGATCTCTTGCAGTTTCTTCTCCATGTCGTAAGATTCTCTGTTTTTTAGTGTTCCGGTTGCACCTCCAAAGGTACTAAAAAGAACGGAGTCCTGCAACGGAATTTTGTTAAAAGAAAATTTTTTCCTCGATTTGCCGAGGCGGGCGATTATTTTTACGATGCAATGAGCCGATGAAGATAAAATTTATTATCGGGGTTGCCGCGGAAAATGAAAAAATCCGGCAGTCGGAACTGCCGGATTTTATCTGTCAGAGTGCATTTCATTTATTTGATGCAGCTGGTCAGCATTTTGAGCTTCCCTTCGGGGACGATGCGGAGCGACTTCACGGTAGCCGGAAGCAGTACGGTCTCGCCCTGATGGATCGGCATTTCGTTGCCGCTGTCGTCGGCGATCATGCCCTTGCCTTCGACGCAGATCACAACGACGAACGAGTCGAGCGCCGCGTAGTCGAGCGTCAGCGGAGCGGTCAGGTCGCAGAGCGACGTGGTGAAGTAGGGACACGACACCAGTTCCGTTTCGCGGTCCTGCACCTGCTCGTACTTGGTGCGGTAGTCGGGCAGCACGGTATAGTCGATGGCGCCCTTCGCCAGTTCGGTGTGCAGTTCGCGGGTGTTGCCGTCGGCGTCCTTGCGGTTGAAGTCGTAGATGCGGTAGGTGATGTCCGAAGTCTGCTGAATCTCGGCGATGAACGCGCCCGCGCCGATACTGTGGACGCGGCCTGCCGGCAGGAAGAAGAGGTCGCCCGGATGTATTTCGTACTCGGCGAGGATGTCGGTGATGGTGTTGTCCTCGACGCTGGCTTCGTACTGGGCGGGTGTCACCTGCTTGGCGAATCCCGACCGGAGCCGTGCGCCCTTGTCGGCGTCCACGACGTACCACATTTCGGTCTTGCCTTTCGACTTGTGACGTTCCCACGCCAGCCGGTCGTCGGGGTGTACCTGAATCGAGAGATCCTGCCGTGCGTCGATGAACTTGATCAGCAGCGGGAACTCCTCGCCGAAACGTTCGAAGTTGGCTTTGCCGAGCAGTGCGGCGCCGTGGCGGGCGATCAGGCCCGGCAGGGTAGTGCCGGCTTCGGGACCTCCTGCTACGACCGATTCGTTGCCTTTGACGCCCGAAAGCTCCCAACTTTCGCCGACCTGCGTCTGGCCGGATGCGATTTGTTTGTAGGGGACGATTTTTTCGCCGCCCCAGATCGTCGATTTGAGAATGGGTTGGAACTTATACATCTTGTTTTATTATGCTTTTTGCGCGTCGAGCTGGCTCAGGGCGAACGCGTATGCGCCCACCGAAATGGCGTTGCTCGCGCCGAGTTTCGAAATAGCGACGCCGATGCGCTTCTGGGGGTCGTAAGCCACGTAACGGTCGGTGCCGTAGACTTTCAGCGTGCGCTGATCGCCTTTGGCGAACTCCTTGAACTCCTCTTCGCTGTCCAGATCGTAAACCTTCATCTGCACGCGGTTCAGCTCGTCGCCCGCGATGGTGTGCATCTTGCTGCGCAGCTCTTTGAGCAGGCTGGGCATGATCCATTTGCGGGCGCCCGTGATGCCGCCGCCGATGACGATCAGACCGTCGATCAGCGTCACGGCCGTCGCCATGGCGTCGCCGGCGATCTCGCCCATCTCGGCGAAAGCCTTGCGGGCGGCTTCCGTGTCGCCTTCGCGTTTTCCGTCGGCGATATCGCAGAGGTCCTTCGGTTCCAGCCCGTGGTCCGGGTTGCCCGACAACTCTCCGTAAACGCGCTTCACGGCGCGGATCGCGGCGCCGTCTTCGACGATAATGTCGGGCATCTTCTTGTGCTTGAGGCAAAAAGTCTCGACGCACGAGTTGTCGCCGCGGTTGAGTTCGTTGTTCACCACGATACCGATGCCCAGACCCGTGCCGAACGTGTAGCCCACCAGATTCTTGTAGCGTTTGGGGCTGCCCAGCGCTTCGAGCCGGGCGTTCACTTCGGGCAGTGCGCCGCCCAGCGCTTCGCCGTAGGCAAAGAGGTCGCCGTCGTTGTTGATGAAGACCGGAATGCCGAATTTGTATTCGAGGAACGGCCCCAGCGCCACGCCTTCGCGGAACGAGGGGAAGTTGGGCAGGTATCCGCCGATGATTCCGTTCGGGTAGTCGGCCGGGCCGGGGAACGCGAAGCTGATGGCGACGGGTTTCTCCTCCAGCTTGTCGATGACGGCCTGAAAACCTTCGACCATCGTCGCCAGACATTTGTCCAAGTTGTCGGCGTTCGACGGCAGCGTGATGGGATCGACGATGAATTTGTTGGCCTGCATGGCGCCGAACACCAAGTTCGTGCCGCCTGCGTCGAGTGTGATGACCACACGGTTGTCGTATCTGTACATGGTATTTTGGTTATTTGTTGGCTTGGGTTTTGATGCTGTAGGCGCAGAAGATCAGGTATACGGCGCATACGGTCAGGACGATGAGCGATCCGACCTGCGATCCGACGGTTTCGGTCAGCAGGCCCATCAGCGGGGGAATGATCGCGCCTCCGCAGACGCCCGTAATCATCAGACCCGAAATTTCATTGGCCTTGTCCGGGCGGCGGCGCAGCGCCAGCGAGTAGACGATCGAGAAGACGCACGAGAGGGCGAAGGCGAAGACGCCCACGCAAATCAGTATCTCGATGTAGCTGTTGGCGAAATAGAGCACGCCCAGCGCCACGAGCATCACGACGAGGTTCACGCGCAGGTAGCGGACGTCCGAGAGTCGCGCCAGCAGGAATGCGCCGATGAAAGCGCCGGCCGTACGGCAGAAGAAATAGACGCTCGAACCGAGTCCGGCATCGGTGATTTCGAGTCCGCAGCGTTCGATCAGCAGTTTGGGCGTCAGCGTGTTCATGCCCACGTCGAGACCTACGGTGCAGAGGATGCCGATGAAGAAGAGCAGGATGTGGCTGTCCTTCAGCAGCGAGAACGTTGCGCCGACCGAACTGCCCGACTGTAGGGAAACCTCCTCTTTGGGAATCGAGGTCATCATCAGCCAGAGCGACGAGAGAAGCGTGATTGCGGCGAAGATCGGGAAGAGGTACTGCCAGTTGCCGAAGATGTTCACCGCGAAGACGGCGATGATCGGACCCATGAACGACGAGACGGCCTTCACGACCTGTCCCGCCGTGAGCGAGCTGGTAAGCGATTCGCCCGACACGACGTTCGTCAGCAGCGGATTGAGCGACACCTGCAGAATCGTGTTGCCGATTCCCAGCAGCGCAAAGGCCACCATGCAGGTTGCGAAATTATACGATACGAACGGAATCAGCATGCCGACGATCGTGATGACGTTGCTGATCTGGACGGTGCGTTTGCGTCCGACGCGGTTCATTGCCAGCGCTACGGGGACCGAGAGCAGCAGGAACCACAGGAATACCATCGACGGAATGAATCCGGCGAGGGCTTCGCTGAGGTTGAAATCGTTTTTGACATAGGTGGTCGAGATGCCGACCACGTCGCAGAATCCCATCACGAAGAAGCTGAAAAGGATGGGCATTACTTTGGTTACGGAGGTTTTACGGGCTGATTCCATTAGTTTGGTTTTTTGCACCCCAAAGATAGTAAAAATATGGCGAACCCCGTATCCTCAAGTCCGAAAGTGTACTAATCCGGCAGAAAAATTTACTTGCGGAAGCCTGTTTGGAGGGTATTTCGTCCGTTTTTTGTATCTTTGTTCGACTTGAAACCCGTTAAACGATCCTTTGAAATGAAGAAATTGCTGATTCTCGCCCTGTTTGCCGCCGTGACCTTTTGCGCCGCGGCGCAGGAGCTGACCGTAGCCACCTATAATATCCGCAACGCCAATCGGGGCGACGCCGAGCGCGGCAACGGTTGGGAGCGCCGCGGTCCGTGGGTGTGCCGCCTGATCGAATTCCACGGCTTCGACATTTTCGGAAGTCAGGAGGTGCTCGACGGCCAGCTGCACGACATGCTGGCGCAGCTTCCCGACTACGACTATATCGGCGTCGGGCGCGACGACGGAAAGACGCAAGGCGAGTATGCGCCCATATTCTATAAAAAGGAGCGTTTCCGCCTGCTGGACGATGGCCATTTCTGGCTTTCGGAGATCACCGACCGTCCGAACAAGGGCTGGGACGCCGCGCTGCCGCGCATCTGCACGTGGGGCCATTTCCTCGACCTGCAGACCAAGCGCCGCTTCTGGTTCTTCAACCTGCATATGGACCATATCGGGGTGCAGGCCCGCGAGGAGAGCGCCAAGCTGGTGGTGGCGAAGATCCGCGAAATGTGCAAACCCAAAGAGTTCGTGATCCTGACCGGGGACTTCAACGTCGACCAGAACAATCATATCTATACGACCTTTGTCTCGTCGGGCATTCTGGCCGATTCGTACGAGACCGCCGGAAGACGCTACGCCCCGAACGGTACGTTCAACAGCTTCAACCCTTCGCTGAAGACCGACAGCCGCATCGACCATATCTTCGTGACGCCGTCGGTTCACGTGCACGATTACGGGGTGCTGACCGACACCTACCGTACGGAGACCGCCGCCAGCGGCGAGGAGATCAAGTCGGGCGCCTTCCCCAAGGAGGTTTCACTGCACAGTTACGATGCGCGCACGCCGTCGGACCATTTTCCGGTCGTCGTGCGTCTCGAATTCCGGAGGTAGCGTCGCGTTCCGTCCGGAAGACCGAAAAAGCCCTGATGAACGATATTGTCCGCCAGATCGGACCGGATGTTGCCGGCCCTATCTGGCGGTATCGGTTTCGGCGGAATCCCGGTTACTTCATTATATATAATTGGAGGGTGGGGCGAAGACAAGGTGTCCGGTCGCGGCGAACCTATTTTCGCCGGCCTATAATCTTCGCCGGGTTGTGTCTTGGCCGATAAGAATGCGTTCTGTGCTGTCTTTTTAGCAGTTACGGAGTATGCCGGGAGGATGTGATGCTGATTGACCTTGTTTTCAATTCGTTGATTGTCAGTATTTGGACCAGTTTATACGTAAAATTTTGCCGATTTATTTTGCAACTAAAACGTTTTAGTATATATTTGCGATAGAAAGCTATTATGTGTGCTATATGAAAACTAAACGTACAACGATTCGTGACATTGCCGAAGCTGCCGGAGTTTCGATATCGCTGGTGTCGTTCGTCATGAATAATAAGGGGAAACGTTATCGCATAAGCGATGAGATGACCAAACGCATTCGGGAAATGGCTGACAAACTCGACTATCAGCCTAATAATGCGGCCCGAAGTCTGCGGAGCGGACGTTCGCGGACGATCGGTGTGGTTGTTTCCGATATCTCGAACAGCTTTTTTGCGGAGATATGCCGGAAAATCGAGGACGATGCCTCCCGTTTTAATTATACCGTTATTTTCGGCAGTTCGGACGAGAATGCGGACAAGTTCCGCAATGTGGTCGAAGTACTTCTGGGCAAGGGCGTGGACGGATTGATCCTTGTTCCGTGCGAAGGCTCCGAAGCTTATATCGAAGAGATTTACGGCCTCAATATTCCGCTGGTGCTGATCGACCGTACGATCGACAATCCGGAAATAAGCCGTGTGGTGCTGAACAATCAGAAAGCGTCGGCAATGGCCGTGGAGCATTTGGTGGAATCGGGCTATAAGCGTGTGGCGATGGTCTCCTATGCCATGCGGCTGTCGAATATCTGCGATCGGGAGAAGGGGTACGAATCCACGATGGAACGTCTGGGGCTCAAAGACCGCATGCAGATATATCGTATTGATTTTCATGAAACGGCCCGCCGGGTCGATGATCTTGTGCGGCAGCTTTTTCAACGGGCCAACCGCAAGGTGGACGCCCTGTTGTTCGCAACCAACAGTCTGGCCGTGGAGGGGCTTAAGGCGTTGAACCGTTATCAGGTTTCCGTGCCCGACGATGTGGCTGTCGTGGCTTACGATGGCAATGAAGTGTTCGATCTGTACCGGGTGTCCGTTACCAGTGTGCGGCAGCCGATCGAGTTGTTCGGTACGGAAGCCGTTCGTCTGCTGGTGCGCCGGATCGAAGAACCGGACTGCGCTTCCAGCGCCGCGATCATGCTAAACGCCGAGTTGGTGAAAGGGGAGTCTACCGGACAAAAGTGACCCTTTTTTTGTTCTTTTGGCTAAAACGATTTAGTTATTGCTTGTGTTTTAAATAGATATAAATGTATTTCAAAAAGTCTCAGTTGTAATAGTTGAATGTATGAAAACACGTTTTTCCCGATTGAAAGGTCTTATTCCGCCGATGGTCACACCGCTGATCGACAACAATACGCTGGACCGCGACGGCACGGTCAGACTGGTGGAGCATATGATTGCAGGCGGTGTTCACGGAATCTTCATCCTCGGAACGACCGGCGAGGCGCAAAGTCTGGCCTATCACCTGCGTTATGAACTTACCGAGCTGGTTTGTTCGGCAGTTGCGGGCCGCGTTCCCGTTTTGGTCGGCGTGACCGATACCTCGCTGGAGGAGAGTCTGAGACTGGCGCACAAGGCCGCCGAATGCGGTGCTGCGGCTGTCGTTGCGGCGCCGCCTTACTATTTCGCTCCTTCGCAGCCGGAACTGACCATGTATTACAAGGCGTTGGCCGATGCCCTGCCGCTGCCTTTGTGCCTCTATAATATGCCGGTGCATGTGAAGGTGTCGCTCGAACCCGCTACCGTGAAGGAGCTGGCCGGGCATCCGAACATCATCGGACTGAAGGACAGTTCGTCGAACATGGTCTATTTTCAGACGCTTCTTTACGAGCTGAGCGACCGTCCCGATTTCGCCCTTTTCATGGGACCCGAACAGCTCACTGCCGAGAGTGTGATGCTGGGAGCAGCCGGCGGGGTCAACGGCGGTGCGAATGTTTTTCCGGAACTCTATGTCGCGCTTTACGAGGCAGCCGCGGCCAATGACTTGGAACGGGTGAAAGCCCTGCAGCACCATGTCATGGCCGTCGCCGCGTCGCTCTATACTATCGGTCGCTATGGTTCCAGTGCCATCAAGGGAATCAAGTGCGCACTTTCGCTCATGGGGATATGCAGCGATTACCTTTCATATCCTTACCAGCGATTCCTCGATGCCGAACGGACGACGGTGCGGGCCGTGCTCGAAAGACTGCAGGCGCAGATCCGGATTTGACGCCGGCTATGTCTTGGCAGGAATGAAGCCCTGAATATGAATATTAATAATATGTAATTATGGGAAAAATTGTTGTAATAGGAAGTTCCAATACCGATCTGGTTATCCGTACGCCGCGTATTCCCTCTCCCGGAGAGACGCTTATCGGATCTGATTTTATGATCAATGCAGGTGGCAAGGGCGCCAATCAGGCGGTCGCTGCGGCCCGTATGGGAGGCGACGTCTGCTTTGTCGCCTGCGTGGGCGACGACGGGTTCGGAGCGGAAGCCGTGCGGCATTATGCCGGCGAAGGTATCGATACGTCCTATATCGTACGCCGCAATGGCGTTGCTTCGGGCGTGGCGCTTATCGCCGTAGATGATGCCGCGGAGAATAGTATCGTCGTGGCTCCGGGGGCCAACGCCCTGCTTTCGCCTGCGGATATCGATGCTGTCGAAAGCGAAATCGCCGCTGCCGATTATCTGCTCGTGCAACTCGAAATTCCGATGGAGACGGTAGCCCGCGCTACCGAACTTGCCGTGCGTCACGGAGTGCGGGTCATTTTGAATCCGGCCCCTGCGGCGCCGATTGCGGACGAAGTGTTGGCCCGTCTGGACCTGATTACGCCGAACCGCAGCGAGACAGAGCTGCTGACGGGGCTGAAAGTCGAGAATGTCGGCGATGCCGTTGCGGCCGCCGCATGGTTTCGCGGGCGCGGTGTACGGCGTGTCGCCGTTACGATGGGCAGTGCGGGGGCATTGGTGGCCGATGAGCGGGGCGAGGAGTTCGTTCCGGCCTATCGTGTCGAGGCTGTCGATACGACGGCTGCCGGAGATGTCTTCAACGGCGCGCTGGCCGTCGCCCTCTCCGAAGGGCGCGAGTTGGGAGCTGCGGCACGTTTCGCTGCCGCCGCGTCTTCGATCGCCTGTACCCGCATCGGCGCCCAGCGTTCCATTCCGCAGCGGCGCGAAGTAGATTCCGCCGAATAGACAAAACTTCAATATTAACCTAAAACTTTTATCCTAATGTTTGTTGTAAATAATTATACACTGGCCGTCGTGTTTTGTTTCGTGACGATGCTCTGTTGGGGGTCATGGGGAAACACGCAGAAACTGGCTTCGAAAAGCTGGCGTTACGAACTTTTCTATTGGGACTATGTGATCGGCATGCTGTTGTTCAGCATCCTGTCCGGATTCACGCTTGGAAGCTTCGGCAGCGAAGGCCGTAGTTTCGTCGCCGATCTCGCTCAGGCAGACTGGGGCGGCATCGGCAGTGTGCTGCTGGGCGGCGTGGTTTTCAATGCTTCGAATATTCTGCTGTCCGCTTCGGTATCGCTGGCCGGTTTGGCCGTAGCTTTTCCGCTGGGCGTGGGGCTGGCTTTGGTGCTGGGGGTGATTGTCAATTATGTGGGGGCTCCGAAAGGTGATCCCGTGATTCTTTTTCTCGGCGTTGCGCTCATCGTCGTTGCCATTGTGCTCAACGGAATGGCCTCGGCCCGCCAGTCGGGCGGCGTGAAGAGCAACAGCCGCAAGGGCGTTGCGCTGGCCGCCGTCGCCGGCGTCATCATGGCTTTCTTTTACCGTTTTGTCGCGGCCGCCATGGATCTCGATAATTTCTCCGATCCTACACCCGGCATGATGACTCCCTATTCGGCACTGTTTGTATTCTCGGTGGGCGTGCTGCTCAGCAATTTCGTTTTCAATACATGGGTGATGCGCCATCCCTTCGACGGTGCGCCCGTCAGTTATAAAGCCTATTTCAGCGGATCGCTTTCCACCCATCTGGTCGGAGTGCTCGGCGGTGCAGTATGGGCGTTAGGTACGGCTTTCAGCTACATTGCCGCCGGTAAAGCCGGCGCCGCGGTCTCTTATGCGCTGGGGCAGGGCGCTCCGATGATCGCCGCGATATGGGGCGTCTTCATCTGGCGTGAATTCCGGGGCGCGGGACGTTCCGTGAAGGGATTGCTGGCCTGCATGTTCCTGCTGTTCATCGGCGGTCTGGCGCTGATTATCATTTCGGGAGCGAATTGATTCCTGACGATTGTCGAACCTTAAAACTTTTTCATATGCTGAGAAATCTGAAATATTTTGCCGGAGTCGTAGCCTTGTGCGCGGCTTTTGGTACGGGCTGCTCCGGGGCGGTGTCGGAAGAGACGCCCGTGAAGGTGATTTTCGATACCGACATGGGTAACGATATCGACGATGCGCTGGCGCTCGACATGCTCTACAAGTATGCCGACGAGGGGCGCATCACCTTGTTGGGGATTACTTCCAATAAGGAGGAGCATCCGGCCAGCGTCGAGTATATCGACATCCTGAATACTTTCTACGGCTATCCGGATATCCCTGTAGGCCGGATACGGGAGGGCGCGAACTGCGACCGAGAAAACAGTTTCGTGGCTCAGACCTCGCGCGACGGAGACTACAAACGTACGATCTCCGATTACGATGCGCTGCCCGAAAGTGCGGAGCTGCTGCGCCGGCTGCTTGCGTCGCAGGGCGACGGTGAAGTGACGCTGATCGCCGTGGGATTTTCCACGAACCTGCAGCGGCTGATGGCTTCCGGTCCGGATGCGGTCTCTTCGCTCGACGGTATGGAACTCATCCGCCGTAAAGTAAAACACCTCTACATGATGGCCGGCGAATTCGAGCAAGCCGAGGGGAAAAGCGCCGAATACAATATCCGTATCGACCGCAATGCCGCGCAGGAGCTTTTCGAAAAGTGGCCCACGCCCGTTACGGTCAGTCCTTTCGAGGTCGGTTCGCGTATCCTCTATCCCGTGGAGTCGATTCTCGGAGATTTCGGTTATGTGGAGAAGCACCCGCTGGCCGAGGCTTATAAAGTCTATAAACCGATGCCTTACGACCGTCCAATGTGGGACCCGTCGGCCGTGCTTTGTGCCGTGGAACCCGATGCCGGGTATTTCCGTTACAGCGCTCCGGGCCGGATTCGTGTGGATGACGAGTCGATGACATGGTTCGAACCCGATCCTGCAGGCAGGCATCGTTACCTGATAGCCGGTGAGGCGGAGTGCGCCAGAGCGCGCGAGCGTATGGTCGAGCTGATTACGCGGCGGCCGCATCCCTATACCGAACCTTAACGATGGAATAAACCGAAACGTTACTAACCTTTAAACCTATGAAACATTTCAGACTATTAATCTTGTCGCTGGGGCTGGCGTTGGTGAGTCTTGCCGCAGCGGCTCGGCAGGTGACCGTTTCCGGCGTCGTGACCGACGCTTCGGGTTCGGCGCTTGTCGGTGCGACGGTGCTTGTGCAGGGCGGCAGTCAGGGAGTGACCACCGATAACAAGGGCCAGTTTACACTCAATGTTCCCGAAGGGACCGTCCTCGACATCTCTTTTGTGGGCTATGAGAAGCAGAGCGTCCCCGTCAAGGCTGGTGCTCCGATGCACATCACGTTGCAGGAAGAGGCGACGCAGATGGGCGAGGTGGTCGTCGTCGGCTACGGCGTCCAGAAAAAGGTGAATCTTACGGGTGCCGTGTCGCAGATTTCGGGTGACGCGATTGCGGACAAGGCTGCGCCCAACGTGCTGGCCTCCCTGCAGGGCGAACTGCCCGGCGTGGTCGTCACGCAGTCGAGCGGCCAGCCCGGCGAGGAGGGTTTCGCCCTTCAGATCCGCGGCCATTCCTCGGTCAATACGATTTCGACGCTGGTGCTGATCGACGGTATCGAGGGCGATCTCGATATGCTCAACCCGAACGATATCGAGTCGATTTCGGTGCTGAAGGATGCCGCGTCCGCATCGATTTATGGTTCGAAAGCTGCTGCGGGCGTTATTCTCGTCACGACCAAGCAAGGCGCCGCCGAACGCGTGAAGGTGAGCTACAACGGTTCGTACAGCTTCACGCGACAGGGCCGCAAACCCAGCCGTATCAATTCGTGGGAGGAGTATGAGATTACCCAGCGGGCCAACAACAAGGCTGTCAATGCCGAAATGATCGAGTGGCTCAAAAATCCCAATTTCAACTCGATGCTTTCGTCTTCGACGGCTCTGAGCTATCTGGACAACACCGACTGGATCCGCAAGAGTCTCAATGACTGGAGCCATATGCAACGTCATTCGCTGTCGGTACGCGGCGGAAGCAATAAACTTAACTACATGGCCTCGGTGGGGTATTACGAACGCCGGGGTTTCTTCAAGTACGGTCCCGATGACAATAACCGTTTCAATTTCCGTGCGAATCTCTTTTCGCGCATTAACCGCTATCTCGATCTTTCGATCAAGCTCACGGCCGACCGTTCGGAAATTAACGCCAACGCCTTCAACGCTTCGAAGGTGCTCGCCGAAGTGTACCGCTGCCGCACCCGCATGCCGGTCTATTTTCCGCAGGATGAGGATCCGCTTGTAAACCCAAATCTCTATGCCGGTCAGGACGGCACCAATCCGATCGACCTGATGAAAAATGCCGGTACGTCGGACAACATCAACAACGACGTTTCGGGACAGGCCAATCTGCGCATCCGCAATCTGGTCAAAGGCTTGCAGATCAATCTCACCGCTTCGCGCAAATACCGCGCGAACCTGAACGACCGCAAGACCCGCCGTCTGATCTGGTACAGCCGCGGCGACAATGAGTACCGTTATTCGCAGACCACGCCCAACGGGGTACAGAAGCGCCGAGACAACTCCTTTACGGACAATCTGCGCGCCGTGGCCGATTACGACCTGAAACTGGGTCGCAGCCACAATTTTCATATCATGGCCGGTACTGAGTGGGAAAACTACCGCTTCGACCGTGTTTACGCCACGAAGGATTACATGCCCGACGGATTTTATTCGCTCAATTTCGGCAATTCCCAGTCGGCTTTCAACTCCGACCTGATCAATACTTCGGCGGTGATGTCCTTTTTCGGACGTTTCAATTACAATTTCCGCGAGAAATATCTCTTCGAGGTCAATCTGCGCTATGACGGCAGTTCGCGTTTAGCGCCTGCGAACCGTTGGGAGCTGTTTCCCTCGGTTTCGGGCGGCTGGGTCATCAGCAAGGAGAATTTCTTTCGTGACAAGGTCAAATTCATAGACCTCCTGAAGGTCCGCGCTTCGTGGGGCCGTCTGGGAAATGCCAATGCACTGGGCTACTACGACTATATCAACATGATCGAGACCGGCAAAACCATTTTCGGCGGCACTTCGGCCACGACCAATTACATCAAGACGCTGGCTTCGCCCCAGAAGAGCTGGGAGATCATCGACGTGCGCAATATCGGTCTAGACATGAACCTGCTGCGCAACCGCCTGCAGTTTACCGGCGAATATTATTGGAAGCGCAATATCAACATGCTCTCGTCGGCAATGGGCGTGCCGTCGCTTATCGGCATCGGGCTCCCTTCGGCCAATGTCGGCGAATTGAAGACATGGGGTTGGGAGATCGACGTGCGCTGGCGCGACAAGATCGGCAAGCATTTCAGCTACTGGGTGGGGGCCAATCTTTCGGACAGCCAGAACGAACTGGTCAAATACGAAGGAAGCAACGTCATTCAGGAAGGCGTCGTTCCTCTGCTCGAAGGCTATCCGCTCAATACGATATGGGGCTACCGCACGGCGGGACTCTATCAGGAAACCCCGGCTATGGAGGAGGCTATCCTGCAGCCCGGCGGCGCGCTCACTGCGGCGGGCGATGTGCGTTATGTCAACCGGGACAGCGATCCCTACATTACGGGTGGCAATTTCACGCCCGATTCGCCGGGCGATCTGGTCATGCTCGGCACGACCGATCCGCGTTATACGTTCGGTGCCGATTTGGGATTCGAATGGAAAGGGCTGCGCTTCTCCGTGCAGTTGCAGGGTGTGGGCAAACGCAACTTCCTGCTCGACGAAGCCACGCTCAATCCCACGCAGGGATCGCTCTATCAGGCGATCAATATCCACCGGGACTACTGGACTCCTGAGAATACCGACGCATTCATGCCCCGTCCGGTTTACAAGGGCGGTTCGTACAACTACAAACCTTCGGACCGCTGGATTCAGGATGCGGCTTACCTGCGTCTGAAAAACATCACGATCGGCTATACGATTCCCTTCAAACCGCGGAGTTTCGTCCGTTCGTGTTATGTTTATGTTTCCGGAGACAATTTGTGGGAAACAACCCGTACGTGGGATGTCTTCGATCCGGAAGCCCCTGCCATCACCACGGTCAATGGCTGGTATGCCTTTTACCGTGCCGTTACGGTCGGTCTTAATGTCTCCTTCTAAAATCAGCAATCTATGAAACGAATACATATCATTACATTGCTTTTCGCGTTGTTTTCCGCCGGGTTTGCGGGGTGTAATCTGGACCGTTTTCCCGAAACGGCGATGGCCGAAAAGGATTTCTGGAATCCTCAGTCGGAGGACGAATTCAAATATGCCGTCAATCAGCTCTACGTGCTGCTGGGACATCGCTGGGGCGATACGCGCGCCGACGATCTGTTCCGCAACAACTATCCCGACGACATCAGTGCCGGAACCCGCAAGGTGCCGGCCAAGAGCGACGACTGGAGCAATCCCTACAAGATGGTTTTCTGGGCCAACCGCATCATCGAACACGCGCCGGAGCACGGTACGACCGCTTCGCAGATAGACCGTTTCGTGGCCGAAGCCTACTTCTTCCGTGCTTACGCCTACTACCAGCTTGTATGTAAATTCGGCGGCGTGCCGATTCTGGTGAATACGGCCGGCGATATCGACGACCCGATTCTCTACGGTCCGCGCGCTTCGCGCGAGGAGGTGATGACCCGCATTTATACCGACCTGAATCTTGCGGCCCGCGAGCTGCCGCTGCCTTCGGCACTGGCTGACGGAGAGTTCGGACGCATTTCGCGGACGGCGGCTCAGGCTTTCAAGGCGCGCGCTGCGCTCTATGAAGGCACGCGTCGGAAATTCCATGGCGAAGAGCAGGCCGAGCCCCATCTCAAGATTGCCTATGAAGCTGCCGACTCGGTGATTCAATCCGGCGAGCACACGCTCTACACCAAGGGGACGCAGCCCTATAAGGACCTTTTCGAATATACGGGTGAGGAGGCTTCGGAACATATTCTGGTGAAACTGTACGGCTATCAGGAAACGCAATTGCTGACGCACAATTACCCGTACCAGATCGCCGTCAATTACGGCGTTTCGCGCAACTTCCTGAATCTTTATCTTAATGATACGGGGCTGCCTTTCGAGGACGATCCCTCTTTGCAGCTCACCTATAACGACTATTTCGACGGCCGTGATCCCCGTTTGGCCGAAACGGCATTGCGCCGCGGCGTCAACACCTACCAGTTCGGTCCGTTCGTGCCCTATGCGCAGTCGCGTACGGGTTTCGGCATCCGCAAATACGTGCGCAACGACGGCGTGACGGACCAGCCCAGTACGCTGGATTATCCGCTGCTGCGCTATGCCGAAGTACTGTTGACATACGCCGAAGCCCGTTTCGAACACGACGGAATCATTTCGGATGAGGACCTGAACCGTACGGTCAATGCGCTGCGCGACCGTGTGGGCATGGCGCACCTGACCAACGAATTCGTCACTTCCAATCACCTCGATATGCGGACTGAACTGCGTCGTGAGCGCTCTGTCGAACTGGCGCTCGAAGGGCTTCGCTACGACGACCTGATTCGCTGGAAAGAGGCCGAAATCCGTTTGCCGCAGGATGTATTGGGAGCACGGTTCATTGCCGGAGAGTGGGGCAGCGTCTCGCCCGGTTCGCTCGAAGACAAACTTACTGCACAGAATGTGCTGATCGTGGAGGAGGGAACGAGCCGGTTCTTCGATCCGAAGAAGGATTACCTCTATCCCATTCCGAGCAACGATATTGCCCAGAGCCGCGGGAATGTAGAACAGAATCCCAATTGGAAATAACCGTTAATCAGTTACTCAGATGAAAAAAAGCATATTTTCGCTGTTGGCGGCCATGGCATTGCTGGGCGCCGCCTGCGAAGACGATTATAAAAACTATCCTGACGGCTATGACCGTCAGTATTATACGACTTTCGATTACGAGTCCGACGATCAGGGCAATCCGACGCTCACGAACCGGACGATCTCCGTCGACCGTTCCAGTACCGAGCTGATCGAGCTGCCCATCAAATTCATGTCGGAGACCGAGCGCGATTACGACATCGAGGTGCGTCTTTATGTACGTAATTCCCCTTATTTTCTTACGCAGATGGGAGTTATGAAACCTCCGAAGAACGAATTCTCGACTCCCGACTCGCTGGCGGTTCCCGGTGTGGATTTCCATATTCTCGATAGGGACAAGCGGGTGATGACGCCCGTACGTACCGATACGCTGACCTATTACAGCGTTATTTTCCCTTGTGCCCGCAAAGGCGTTGAAAAACTCTATATCGAACTGCTCAATAACGAAGATTTCGATCACCTGCGTTGTGCATGGCTGACGTTGGCAGTCAATAAGATAGATGCGACGAGCGAGCAGACGCTGCAGCAGACTGCCGTCAATCACGATGCCGGACATTACAGGATATACTCGCTTTCGCGCTGTTATTTCCGCAGGTTGAACATTCAGTAAACGGGACGGATATGAGCTATTTCAAAATATTTCGCATGGCGGCGGGCACTCTCTTTTGGGCGTTGGCGCTCCTCTCGCCTGCCGGGGTTTCGTCGCAGACGCTCGAACTCTCCGGGGCGCAGGTCGTGACTTCGGGCGACGACCCGCTGGTGCGCAAAGCCGCCGAAGTGCTTGTCGATGAACTCGCCCTGCGTACGGGGGTGACACTCTCCGCTGCCGGGACCGCCGACGGAGTGCAGATCCTTATCGGCCGGGAATCCGATCTTGCCGCGGGCAATGCCGCGCTGGGCCGGGAACTTGGAGCGCTTCCGCCGACGGGAACGGAGGGCTACAAACTGCTGGTCGCGGAAGACGGTAAATGCGTCGTCGTGGCGGGAAACGATCCGCGGGGCGTGCTGTACGGCGTGGGGCGTCTGCTGCGCAGTTGCGAACTGCGTAACGGAAGCATTCTCCTACCTGCGGCGACAACGGTTTCATCGACTCCCCAGTATGCGGTCCGGGGGCATGAACTGCATCCTTCGCCGCGGGCCAAGTCTCCCGACGAAGCATGGGCCAAGGAGAACTTCGAACAGTATGTCCGCGAACTGGCGCTTTTCGGGATGAACAGCATCGAGATGCTGCGCCATGTGCCTGCTGACTATATCCGTATCGCCAAGTCCTACGGTCTCGATGTCTGGATCGTGACTTACGACAACGGTCCCGATTTCGAATCGGAGCGCGGCGAGGCCACCGAACTGCGTTTCCGGGAAAATATCTTCAAACGTCTGCCGACGATCGACCATTGGTGTATCAAGAGCGGTGATCCGGGCGATCTGACGCTCGAACGCTTCTTCTCTTTCTCGGAGAAAGAGGTGGCGCTGCTCAAGCGCTATCATCCCGAAGCGAAGGTATGGCTGAGTCCCCAGCATTTCGTCGATGCTCCGATGAGCTATTTCGAGGAGTTCTGCCGGCGTGCCAATGTCGTAAAGTGGGCCGATGGTGTGGTATTCGGTCCTTGGTGCCGGATGTCGTTCGAGCAGCTGCGGGCGAAAATCCGTCCCGGACTGCCGATCCGCAACTTTCCCGACATCACCCACATCTACAGCAGCCAGTATCCGGCGCGGTCGATCGACCTGCCAATGGCGATGACGCTTGGACGTATCTGCATCAATCCCAGCCCGGTGGCGCAAAAGCATATCCATAACCTATATGCCGGATTGGGGGTTGGGTCGCTGACCTATTCCGAGGGTACCAACGACGATCTGAACAAATTTTTCTGGCTCGGTCAGGATTGGGACGCTTCGACCGAAGCCGAAGCGTCGGTATTCGATTACGCCCGCTACTTCATCGGGCCCGATCTGGCCGCCGATTTTACGGCAGGCATTTTCGCGCTGGAGCGTAACCTGATAGGCCCCCTTGCAGAAAATGAAGAGATAGATACGACTTTGAAAATGTGGCAGAGCATGGAGGAGCGCGCTGACGATGCGACAATGCGCAATCCGCGTTTTCTGATGCCCCTGATGCGGGCTTACTACGATGCCTATATCTACCGGCGGTGGCTGCACGAACTGGATGTCGAGTCTCGTGCCTACGATGCGTTGAAAGAGGCTCCCAAACGAGGTTCTTCGCGTGCGTTGTCCCGAACCCGCGCGATTTTGGGCGAAGCGCGGCGCAAACCCGTGGCGCAGGAGTTGAAACGGCGTTGCGAGGAGCTTTACGAGGCGGTTTATCACGACGAGGGTCGCTGGACGATGGAATACCAGCATTGCCCGCTGATGGACCAGATCGATTTGCCGCTCAACGACAGCGAGTGGCTGCTGATGCGTATCGACGAAATAGACGCGCTGGCCGACAATGAAGAGCGCGTGGAGCAGATTATGGCGTTGGTCGTCCGCACCGATCCCGGCGAAGGCGGCTTTTACTACAATTTGGGCGATTTCTCTTCGGAACGGGTGACCGGTATAGATGCCGCATGGGAGAGAGACCCCTCTCATCTCGAAACGCCCCATTGCGGTCTGGGCGCCAAGATGAAGAAAGGCTTTGTGATGACCCATCTCGGATTCGACGGCAAGCCTGTGCCGCGTGCATGGTTGACGCAGGCCGGAATTTATTACGACCAGCCGCTTAAACTGACTTTCGACGGATTCGATCCTGCTGCGACTTATCGCGTGCGGATCGTCTATGTCGGTGAGGCCAACAAATTCAGGAGTCATGTGCGGCTCGATGCGGACGGTTGCAGGATACACGATGCGATCAGGCTTTCGGGCGATGTGGTGCGTGAATTCGATCTTCCGGCCGAAGCGACCCGTGACGGTCGGGTGACGCTGAGCTGGCAGTGTGATACCGGGGAGAGAGGCGTACATGTGGCCGAACTGTTTTTTCTTAAAAACCAACAGAAATAACCTTAAAAACAATGATTATGTATCTCAATAAACGCATTATTTTCGGATGGCTCCTGCTGGGCGGACTGTTTGCCGGGGCGTGTGGCGAGGATGAGCCTGCACCCGCAGCCGAGCCGCTGGACCTCAGCATACGCGCTGCCTTGGCTCCGGTGTTGACGGCCGACGGCACCGCTTCCGTTGAGGAATGCCGCATGGAATGGTCGGCGGACGATGCCTTCGGACTTTGGGGCCGCAGCAGCCGGTTTGCAGACAACAATGTTTGTTTTACGCTTCAGGAAATCTCCGCCGACGGTGAGGGTGTCTTTTCCGGTTCGGTGTCTGACGCTCCCGGTGCGGGTCCTCAGACGCTGCGTGCGCTATATCTTTATCGGGATAACTGCGGATTCGACCCTGTCTATCTTTCGGTCAAGCTCCCTGCGGCTCAGATTCAGTCCGGCGGGGGCTGCGATGTGAAACGCTATGGGTTTCTCGTTGCGACGCTTGAAAATGCAGATGTCGCTTCCGGCGAAGTCGCCATGGAGTTTTCAACTCCGTGTGCGGTGCTGAAACTCGAAATCGACGCTGCGGGAACCCCTCTTGTCGACAAGAAACTGAGTAGCGTGCGTATCGAGTCGGAACGGCCCTTGATCGGCAGTATGATTTACAATCTGGAGCGGAACGAGGTCGAAGTGCCGTGCAATGGTAAAACCGTGAATCTTACGCTGGCCGACACTCCGGCCTTAAGCGGTAAATGTGCCGCATGGTTCACCCTCTGCGAGGCCGAACTCGCCGGTGCACCGCTGAAAATTCAGCTTCTCTGTACGGATAAGAGCGTCGTGGACATCGTTTGCGAACCGCAGATCGCATTGCAGGCGGCGCGTGTGAGCGAACTGCCGCTGAACTTGGCGGCATTGATCGCTTCGGGCGACGCCGAGGTGAGCGAATTCCGCGTCGATCTGAGCGAGAACGGTACCTCGAACTGCTATGTCGTTTCAGCAGCCGATAAATACAAGTTCCGTCCGACGTGCGGCAACAGCAACGATCTGCCCGCAGGCATGACCCGGATAGATTGGCTCTGGATGAGCGCTCCGGACCTGATTACCGAGGTCGGCTATGAAAAAGGCATGGTCGTTTTCCGGGCTGGCGAAGCCCGCGGCAATGCGGTTATTGGCGCTTTCAACGATGCGGGTGAAATCGTGTGGAGCTGGCATATCTGGCTGACGGAAGACCCTGCGGCCGATCTTCACGCCGGCATGAGCAAGAGCTACCAGCTGCTCGACCGTAATCTGGGCGCCGTCTCGACCGAAGTGGATGACTATCTCTCCTATGGCCTTTATTATCAGTGGGGACGCAAGGATCCTTTCATCGGCCCGCGTCATCACGGGACGAAGGTCAAACGTGAAGAGACGCCCGGTTTCTCTGCGGCTACGGCCGATTATGTCGTAAATCCTGCATATGGAGGAACGTTCAAACTGGTGAAGAACACGGAGCTGCCTTCGGGCGGGGAGATCGGCTATGCCGTTGCCAACCCGATGAATTTCGTATGCTTCGGGGCCGAACAGAACGGCAGCGGCCAGACTTGGTTCAATTCGGATTTCAAGCAGTACCTTACTTTGTGGGGATACAACGAAGCGACGAGTTCCAGTTCGAAAACCATTTACGACCCGTGTCCGGTGGGGTACAAGGTGCCGCACTTTACGGGTACGGTCTGGGCCGGCGTTGCCGCTGCCAATCTGCCCGTGATGTCGAACGCCGGGCTTTACGGCGTCATGTTTTCGGGTGCGGAGGGTTCGTCGTATTATCCCGCTGCGGGCTTCCGAGACCATACGGGCGGTTTCCTCTCCTATATGGGACAGTGCGCTACCTTTTGGTCGGCCATGACCTACAATAACCTTAATGTCCGCGGTATGAAGATCGAGCCTGCGGGCAAAACCTATGTGAATGTGAATATCAAATTCAATGCGGCGTACGGCCAGTCGGTGCGTTGCGTGAAAGAATAAAAATCATCGGATATGAAAATGAAACGAATCGTATGTATTATCTGCGCGGCGGTCTTTGCTTTGACCGCCCGCGCGGAAATCCGGCTGCCGGCGTTTTTCGACGACGGCATGGTGCTCCAACAGCAGGCGACCGTGCGCATTTGGGGGACGGCGGCCGCCGGAGCGAAAGTGACGCTTACCGCCGGATGGGATAACCGCACCTATACCTGCAAGGCTGCATCCAACGGCAGTTGGGCGCTCAAAGTCAAGACGCCCGCTGCGGGCGGGCCCTATGAAATCCGTATCAGCGACGGCGAGGAGATCGTACTGCGCGACGTTCAGCTCGGCGAAGTGTGGATATGTTCCGGACAGTCCAATATGGAAATGCCTGTAAAGGGTTTCCTGAGTCAGCCGGTAGAGGGTGCTTTCGAGATGATACTCGATGCCGGGAAGGATAATGTACGGGCCTTTACCGTTGCCCGCAGGCTCTCCGATACCCCGCAGGCCGACTGCGGCGGCAAATGGGTGGCGGCCTCTGCCGGAACGGTTCCCGACATCAGCAGTGTCGCTTACCTTTTCGCCTGCCGCCTGCATCGGACGCTGAAGGTGCCCGTCGGTATCGTTGTGGCGGCTTGGGGCGGAACGTCGATTCTGGGGTGGCTTCCTTCCGGGGAGATTGCGAAAACGATCTCAAAAGAGAAGTGCGCCCGGATATTGGCGGTGAACGGCAGCGACAAAAATCATCCTGCCAAGCTGTACAACGGAATGATCGCCCCGATTGCCGGATATGCCGCACGCGGATTCATCTGGTATCAGGGCGAAGCCAACGTCGGTTTTGCCGATGCTTACGGTGCATTGCAGAAACAGTTGGTCAATACATGGCGCCGGAGCTGGGGCGATTCGAATATGGCTTTTTATGCCGTGGAGATAGCTCCTTACCGCTATGGCCGCGGGAACGAGAACGCCTTGTCGCGTCCGCTGCTGGTCGAAGCGCAGGAACGGGCGTTGAAACAGCTGCCCAATACGGCTCTGATTCCGACGACGGATGTAGGCGATGCCGTTTGCATACATCCTGCGCGCAAACGTCAGGTCGGTGACCGGCTTGCGGCGACGGCGCTCAAACAGGCATACGGCCTGAGCGGGCTGGAACCCGAATCGCCTCGTATCGCCAAGGTCGATTATGCGGACGGTACGGCCGTAGTCTCCGTGACTTCGGCGTTGGGTGCCATGCCCGGCCAGATCCGCGGATTCGAAATCGCCGGGGAGAACCGTCGGTTTTATGCGGCTAAAGCCGTAGTCGATCGTCGTAAAGGCACGATCCTCGTATCGTCGGACCATGTGCCTGCTCCCGTTGCAGTGCGCTATGCGTTCCGCAACTACATTGTCGCCGATTGGACGAACTGGATGGGTATCCCCGCCCTCCCGTGCCGCACGGACGATTGGCCTGACGAGAACTGATGAACGAATTGCCGGGGATTCCGTGTATCGCCTTTCCGCGGAATCCGTTGCCGGATAGAAAACCGGGCAAGCCTTAGTCGGACTTGCCCGGTTCTTTGTTCGTCTGTTTCTGTCCTTGTTTGTCGGCAAGGGCCGGCCCGGTGCGCAGAGCGTCGCGGCTTCACGGCGTATCGTTACGGCGGGATGTACGACGTTGGAGCGTTCGGTTTCGGTCTGGCCGAAGCCCGTTTGCCGCCGGGTTTCCGTTGTCAGGGGGCTGGTTATTGCTCGTCTGTTTCGAATGCGTAGACCGTATGCTGCGTGTAGGTCTCTCCCGGACGCAGCACCGACGACGGGAAATTGTCGTGGTTGGGTGCGTCGGGGAAATTCTGTGTTTCGAGGGCGATGCCGGAGCGGAAGTTGTGGCGGTCGCCGCGTTTGCCGACCTCCTTGCCGTCCATGCCCTGTCCTGCATAGAACTGGAGTCCCGGCTGGTCGGTGTAGATCTTCATCCGGATGCCCGTCGCGGGTTCATAAGCCTCGGCAGCCAGCGAAACCGTGCCCGCTTCAGGCTTGTCGAGCGCCCAGTTGTGGTCGTAGCCGTTTCCGAATGCCAGCGGTTCGTAGTCGGTTCGTCCGATGCGTTCCCCGATCGCATGCGGCGTGCGGAAGTCGAGCGGCGTGCCTTCGACCGGGAGGATTTCACCCGTGGGGATCAGACCCGCGTCGGTGGGCGTAAAGCCGCTGGCATGGATGGTCAGCAGGTGCGAGTCGGTCGAATGCTCCGTTGTGCCGTGCAGGTTGTAGTAGACGTGGCTCGTGGGATTCACGATTGTCGGGGCGTCGGTCGTGGCCTCGTAGTCGATAACCAGTCCGTTGTCCGGCGTCAGCGAGTAGGTGACCGTGATGTCAAGGTTGCCCGGATAGCCCTCTTCGCTGTCGGCGGAGCGGTAGGACATGGCGACGGCGGGATTTCCTTCGGGCGTCGTGGTCTCGCGGGCGTCCCAGACGCGGCATTCGAATCCTCCGGGACCGCCGTGCAGGTGGTTCTCGCCGTTATTGATCGTCAGTTGGTACTCCTTGCCGTCGAGCGTGAAGCGTCCTTTGCCGATGCGGTTGCCGAAGCGTCCCACGACGGGTCCGCAGTATTTGTCGGCCGTGCGGAGATAGGCGTCGATGCTGTCGTATCCCCATACCACGTCGCGGAAGCGGCCGTCGGCGGCCGGAACCCAGAGCGCGACGACGCGGGCGCCGTAATTGGTGAGCTGCACGGTCATGCCGTCGGGGTTTTGCAGGGTGTAGAGTCCGACGGGTTTCCCGTCGATTTTGGTTCTGAAGGCGGCGGCATCGAGCAGTTCGACGCCGTTTCCGCTGTCGCCATTGCCTGCGCAGGAGAGCATGCAGGCCGTGGCTGCCATTAAGAAGAGATAGCGTTTCATGGTCTTTGTTTTTTATGTGGTCGTTATTTGATCCGGACGGGTTTGACCCCTTCGAAAGTCATTTTTACGGGTTTGATGAAGCCGTCTGCATCGAACTCCATGCGGTCGATGCAGGTCTGGCGGTGCCCCATGGCGGTCGCGCCCAGCGGGCGGCGGTGGTAGACGATGTAGTATTCGTCCCTGCCGGGAATCCGTATCACCGAGTGGTGGCCGGCTCCGGTGGCGATTTCGGGGTCCTGCTGGAGAATTTTGCCGATACGTTCGAACGGCCCGAACGGGGAGTCGGCGATGGCATAGGCCACGCTGTAGTCGGGACCGCCCCAGCCGCCTTCGCTCCACATGAAATAGTACTTGCCGCCGCGCTTGAACATAAACGGTCCTTCGACGTAGTTTTCAGGCGTTACGGACTTGTACGTCTCGCCGTCGTCGAACGGCACGACGCTCAGCAGGTCGTCCGACAGTTTGACCATGTTGCAATGGTGCCAGCCGCCGTAATACATGTAATGCGTACCGTCGTCGTCGCGGAAAACGAACTGGTCGATGGGTTGTGCGCCGTTGACGATGCGGTCGATCAGCGGTTTGCCCAGCGCGTCTTTGTACGGGCCGCCCGGACGGTCAGCCACGGCGACACCGATGCCGCCGTATTCGTGGTCGTTTTGGATGTCGTTGCCGCTGAAGAAGAGGTAATATTTGCCCTTGTGTTCGAGTATCGCCGGCGCCCACATGGCGTATTTTACCCATTTCACGGCGTCGGTGGTGAGGACTTTCGGATGTTTGGTCCAGTTCACGAGGTCCTTCGACGAGAAGGCGTCCATGTAGGTCTGGATGTTGTATAGCTGGTGGACTGCCGAGCTTTTCTCGGCGGGGTAGGCCGGCATTTCCTCGCCCGGTGCGGCATAGAGGTCCGAAAGGGTGGGGAGAATCCAGTATTCCTTGCCGAAGACGGCGCCTTCGGGGTCGGCGTACCAGCCCGGAAAGACGGGATTTCCCGAAAGGCTTTTACGTGCGTTTTTTGTGCTGCCGCACGATGCCGCAAACAGCAGGGCGGCAATGGCGGAAATCAGTTTCAGATACTTTGTCATCGGGGTATTGAGGTTGCTGGTTATTATTTGTCGAGAGGTATACGCAGGATAGTGAGCGAGTTGGGGGCGCATCCGACAGGTAGAGTTTAAATAGGGTTTTTGTTCTGTTCCACGGATTGAAGATAGTTGTTTTTTGTGAAATAATTCTCTGTTATCATCATAAATTTGTGCCCGACGGGCGTATTTGCACCGTTTTCTCGGAAAGCGGGCTGCCGAATGAGTAGACGTCGCAGGAGAGATTGACCTGATAGAAGTTCAGCGCCGAGGAAATATTCCTTTCCGACATTTATCCGCAGTTCTTGTTGCCTATGTTTACCGCTAACGCTTCAGAGCGTTTGATTTTGCGGCGGAGTTCGTCGATTTTGGTGTCGATGCGGAGTTGTAACGCCTGCAATTCGGGAGTTTTGGCCTTAATGCGTTGATTTTCAAAGTCCCAATCGTCAATGTTTAGCGTTATGCCTGTACTGATAAATTTGTTTTTCCGAGTTTGTGTTAAACGCAGATGGACGGGCGCGGCGTTTTGGCTGTTCAGTCTGTCTTTGCGAAAGACGGCGTTAATGTTGATATTCATTTGTTTGCATTGTTGCGCAAACAAGTTTAACCAACCGATTTTGTGTATAACATTTCCCCGAAAACGCTCTCTTTTCCACCCGAAAATGCCCGACGACAGGGCAGACGCACAAAAACAAAAAGACCGATAATCATTGATTATCAGTCTTTTGCTTTGTACCCCCTCAGGGGCTCGAACCCTGGACCCCAACATTAAGAGTGTCGTGCTCTACCAACTGAGCTAAAGAGGCATCAATCGTTATATCAGGTAGTTACGAATGATAGTGCGATTGATTTCCCCTTTAATGTGTACCCTATGGAGAGCCTTTTGCCAACTGCGAGTGAATAATATAGAATTGTAATTTGTTAATTGTCATTTAATTAAGAGCATGGCTCTACATTGTTCAATGTGTTTTACCCTTGTGGTTTGTCATAATTGATTCGTTTTTAGTTATTTGTGATGATTTTTAGATGTTCATAGACCCCGACATCTGTTTGAAAAAGAAAAAGGACAAACCTTGCAAAACTGCAAAGTCTGTCCTCGTATTTGTTGAGAAAAACGCGCGAGAAAATTTTCCCCTGCTCTCTCCTTTTAAGAGAGTGTTTGTTGCTTTTGTATCTATATGAACTGCTCTAAATATTTCTCGTTGAAACCCGTGAGTGGAAATTTGAAATCTTTCTGTGTACCGTCTATTGCCGTATAGCTGAATATGACCGTATCGCTCTTTATATGGGCTTCAAAGAGATTGAGCATACAGTTGGACTTGGGAATATCTACCATGTTTGGCAATACAATGGCGAGATAACCATCCTCTACGGCTTTTGGATTTAGCAGATAGGAGAATCCTGCCATATAACGACCTCGTTTCTGAAAACAGATGGTCATATCTTTCGTAGGGTCGATGTCGAGTTCAAAGATATAGTGAAACTCTCGCGGTGTAGGGTCATCAGTTCTACGTCCTACAAACAGACAAACGCCATGGTCATTATCATAAGATACCCCTTTGGCGGTATACGATATTTGAATATCGTCGATAGTCTCTGTGCCCGTTTTTCAATCAATACTTGGTGTTTTTCTTTTCATTTTAGCTAAAATTTATAGTGTTATTAAATCTTTGATTATGACGTAAATATAGCTAAAATCTATGAAATATGCAATAAAATATACACAAAACACCTCTCGATTAAATCAAGAGGTGTTTATAATTTTATCTTTTATCGTTCACAATCTTTACAAGGACATTATTCAGTAAAATTATATCCAACAATTTGATTTGCATATTTTTCCCAGCCAGTTGCGGCTTTGTAAGCATCTACCGATTCTAATGGAACATAAAATCTTGCAGCAGATGAAATATTAGTAAATGTTCCTGAGCTCCCTGTCTTAATAGTTGGCGGAGTTAAAGCAGTACAATACACATCTATCAATTTGCGGCAATTGCTAAATGCAACGCTATTTATGGCGGTTAGACTTGCTGGCAATTCAATATTTGTCAAGGCCTCGCAATCGGCAAATGCCCCATAATGTTTAGTGCCAACTTCTGATGACCAATTCCCATCACAATACCCACCTATTGTTTTTAATTTAGAATCGGGTTCAAAAGTTACAGATGATAGTTGTGAGCAATTCTTAAATGTGCCAACGCCAATCTTCTCTACATTAGCAGGAATTTGAATCGATTTTAAGGCTGTACAATTTGCGAAAGCTCCTGTTACAAAGGGACGATATCCCGTTTTCGCATACCCATCTCCAAATTCTTTTAATTTCGAACCTTGTTCAAAAGTAACAACTGAAAGATTTATGCAATCTTGAAATACACAAGCATCGATAGTTTCAACATTTGCAGGTATTTCTATTGATGATAATGTAGAACATTTAGCAAAAACACCAAAAATCATATTTGACGCATTTTCAATAGAAGTTCCATACCCTTTGGAAATGTATCCTCCACTTAATGTCGTGATTAATGATCCTTTTTGAAAAGTAACGGATTGTAATTGAGAGCATCCTTGAAATGCGCATACCCCTATTTCTTTTACACTATTGGGAATTTCTATTGATGTCAATGATGTGCAGCCCGCAAAAGCACCAAAAATACCAAAATCATAACTATCATAGTTACCTCTATAACATGTATATCCCCCTCCAATTGTTTGGAGATTTGAATCATCCTCAAATGTTACACTTGATAGACTTGTACAATTTTGAAATGCACACGCCTTTATTTCCGTAACACTCGCTGGAATTCGTATGGTTTTGAGAGCTCTACAATCTGCAAATACGCCATTATAAGAACCCCCGTTTTCATTATAACTTCCTTCAAATATAGTAATGCACGAATTTTTATCGAATGTAACTTGCATTAGTTGGGAGCAACCTTTGAATGACGACACATCAATTGTCGCAACATTAGCTGGAATGGCAATGTTGCATAAATTAGAACAACCATTAAATGCATTGGCTTCAAGAGCCGTCAATCCACTAAAATATTTTAATTCATTGAAGAATTCAATGTCTGTATTATTTTGGAAAACAGTTCCAATCGTGGTTACGGCAGCCACTTCCTCATGCGATAATTCACCATCTCCGTTTGTATCCCACAATCCGACACACCGCTTTTTTACGTCTTTGTCTGCAAATATAATGATGTTGGAACTTTGACTTCCCGTCTTTGAAATGGTGATTATAGTTCCGTCTACCAGTTCGAAATAGACATTGTTCTCGTCCTGTGTAATTTTGATGCTATCGCCATCTTTCCCATCTGCTCCATTTTCACCCGTAGCCTTTCCTAATTGCGTCCAATTCGTTCCGTTGTCATAGGAAATCCACCAATAGCTCTCTCGAATTTCGAGTTTTGGCGTAACTCCGTCTGAACCATCCACGCCATTATTACCGTCTGTCCCTTGTGCTTTTATCTTCTGTCCATCCACAACGATAAACTCTCCATCCAGCGTCCAATAATAGATGTCGTCCGTGTCTTTCTTCACACCGATAATAGGAGTATTTCCATCGACACCATCCGTACCGTCTTTGCCGTTGTAAATCACAATCGGGTTGCTCTTGGCAAACTTAATTGTATAGCCTACCACCTTGCCGTCCTCGGTCAGCGGGTCTACACTCGTGATATAATCGTTGTTTTGGAGTGCTGTTACAATCGTCTGTAAGGCTGAAAGGTTGGTATTCGTTTCGTTGCAAAGACGCTGTAAGGCTTCAAAAGCAGACCATGTAGGCAGTTTGATTTGCGTGCCATCAGCCAATGTAAAAATTACATAGTCGGTGCTGGTTTTATAGTCTATACCTGTAAACATGGAATCCCCACCAACACCATCTTCTCCATCTTTGCCATTCTCGCCAGTCGCTTTACCTAACTGCGTCCAAGTATTGCCATTGTCGTAGGAAATAAACCAATAATCATTCTCTATTTTGAATTGGGGTGTAATGCCATCTTTACCATTTGTACCGTCTGTACCATCGCTCCCGTCTTCTCCATCCGAACCGTCTGCACCGTCCTTGCCCTCGGCCTTAATCTTGTCGCCGTGCTTGTCAGTCAGCCAGTCGCCATCGAGTGTCCAATAGTAGATACCATCCGTATCCTGCTTTACACCGATAGTGGGTGTTACGCCATCTTTACCATCTGTTCCATCTTCACCGTTTTGTCCGTCTTTCCCGTGATAGATAGTAATGGGATTACTTTTGCTAAACGTAATAGTGTAGCCGACCTCTTTCCCGCCTTGCATAACGGGTGTGATGCCTGTAACATAGTCGTTATTCTGCAATGCGGTTACGATGGTCTGCAACGATGAAATATTCGTGTTCATCTGTTTGCAGAGTTCCTCTAATTTTGCAACACGGTTTTCCAATCCGTGAACGCTGTTCCAAATGTCGTCGTCATCGTATTTACACGATGTGAACGCAACCACCGCAAGTAATGCGGCAAAGGTCAATAATTTTTTCATAATGAGATTATTTAAGTAAAACAAGTGACGCACGTTTTACCGTACAACTCCTATGCGGTGGATTAATACAAAAAAGAAAGTGTGGAGTTGTTCGTTATCTATCACGAGGTTCTGACAAAACCCAAAGACGAATAAGAAACAATACCCCACACCGAATAGTATATATCGCATGATATATGCCTATATGCGGTGATGAGCGTTGTCGTTATCCTCGTCTTTGTAGAAACTGTCAGATTTCGTGATAAGGATTAGCGAAACACTTTCACTAAACTAATATGTTACCGCCCATTAGGACGATGCCACAAAGTTAGAAAATGTTTCTCAATACGCAACACTCTTGGGGTATTGTAGTTGCAAAGTTCTCTAAAACAAAGCATCTTTCCAATAGCACGGCTTATGGATTCAAAACTTTGTTATCTGTAAATTGGAGTAGAAGATTTTGTTGTTACACCTGCATAAACCCTGTAATTATGAGTGGCAGATAGTTCGTGGTTACAATAATCGACTTTACGCCAACATAAAAACAGAAATTAGAGGTTACAAAATCTCCTCGAATTTGCAAAGCCCCTAATCTCTGTAATTTACAAATTTGCTATGTCGATATGCAGGCCGTGTTTCACTCTCCTGCAATCTCCTGTATTGCGGCGTCCATGTAGACTGCCTGTCCGCTCGATTGACGCCCCCACCAATGGCAACCGAGTGCGTCGATTATGACTTCACCCTGCTGTTTGAGTTTCTGTGCCAAGTAAGGCGATACCAGCCACCATTCGAAAACCTCGTCGTCCGTATCGACAAAGGGATACATGTATTCCTCGTCGATTTTACCTGCGCGGATGAGTTCTTCCACCACCTCGTTCTGTCCGTAAAACACATGCAAATCTGCAATGCGTTTTGCCCTTGTTTCTCTGTCCATATTTTTAGGTTTTACATTCAACAAGGGGGAGGGGCTTTGATTCGTGTATCTGCGTGTGTGTGGAGTATAGAATATTATGCTATATTTGTAAAAAAAGCCCAATGAAGAAAATAATTACGTTTTTGATCGTTCTGGTGGGTATTTTAATCACACCTCTGCTTCTAAATACATTGATTTTACGCCCGTCAATTTGGCCTGTTGTAGGTGGGCAAAATGCTGAAACTGTATGGTTAGGCTTTTGGGCTACATATATGGGAGCAATCGCGTCGTTTGCTATGGTATATTGGACTTGGCAGACTTTAAAACAAAATAAGGAGCAACTAAATGAATTAAAGCGTCAATGGGATGATGAGCATAAGCCAGAGATAGATATCATTCCAGTATATACAATGGAACACTCATTAGTGGTATTGGAGGTTAGAAACATAAGCAACTCATATGCGAAAAATATTCGGTTTAAGATAGGCACTGAATATATAAATAAAATACCCTGCTTATCGAATAAAGATAATGGTTTAAAGGATTTCTACAATACGATATGTGACCGCCCGTTTACGCTTTTACCTAAAGAGAGAAAATATTTCTACGTTATAAGTAAAGATTTTGCCTTACCTGAAGACTGCCCATATGTTACATTATGGAATGAACTTTTTACAAAAGATCAATATGAAGCAATATTTGCTTTTTTTAAATCAAATCCGATACACATTCATTGTCAATATAATGAATCTTTTGAAAAGGATTTTTTAATAGATATCAAAAATGCTTTTTTAGGAGATATTCTTTTATAAAAGAAATTTCATTCGCTAAATGATGGTAGGGCTTTCCATTTCCCGTGAGAAATTGACCTTTCTTGAGAGAGTGCCTACGGCACATCATATAAAGAGATACGGAAAATGCATGACACAATTAATAAGGTCTATATAAATCGAATATCCGCAAAATATGTCATACCCTCATTAAATGGGAATAGCCCTGCATGCGTTAGCATGAGGGCTGTATATGGATTATTATTTGCTGGCTGTTATTCAAATGCAAAACCTTTGAAATCTTCCTTATTGAGTTTGTTTTGCTCTACCTGTTCTATAACTGCATTATATTGTTCCTGCATATCGAGAGCCTTTATAAAGTAGGCCAATGTAACCTTTTCGGGTAAGTTCCTGTATCGTTTATTGAGTTGATAGGTTAGACTTATTGGCTCGGTATTCAGAACGTCAATAGCATTGTATTTCGTAAGCAGTACAGACATAGCCCGTTTATCTCACTTGGGAGCGACAACACCTTTCATCTTGCAGAAATCGCATATCTCCTTATAAATTCCTGCATTGGTCTTTTTAACAGAGGAATTGATAAAACAGCCTGCCGTCAGTTCATAGCCGTTAGAAATAGGCTTTATAAGCCTTAATTGCAGGCATTCATTTAATAATGCAGTGGTCGTATTTCTCGATAATCCGATACCCTTTGCAATTTGGGATATACTTCATTGAATGGCATCCGTATTATTAAGGCATATTGCCTTTAATAAGAGCAGAAAGCCTGCAATTTTGGCGGGATAGTTCCTCTTAAAGAAACTGTTATCCAAAAAGAAATAGTCTTTAATAACTGGCTTTATAAAGTAAGAATTACGTTTTATAAAGCCCCTGTCTGCATCTTCCTTAATGGTAGTCTGCACGGTCAGATAACCTGCGTCTTTTAAGCGTTTAATGCTCCGTCGTATGGTTCGTTCATCTAATCCCGTCAGTAAGGATAGTTTTTCTTCTGTTATATGAGAAATATTCGTCTTGTAATTGGAGCAATATTTAATGGTCGCTCACACGTAAATATCAGTAGGCTTACTGTTGCCCGTCTGAAAGTTCACGATTGATTTGGGGATTACTGTATAATTCATCGTTAGCAATGGAATTTTGATTGTTCGTAAATATGATTTCTTTTAAGTGTAGCAGTTTTCGAAAGCAGGCCACCCCGTAATGGTCTTTGGCCTGTTTGCGGTTATCGAATCACCTGCGGTCTTTGATATGGTAGTACATGGTCGGGACGACTTTAATAGGTAGTGTATAAGTAGGTAATGTATATATAGGACACTTTTGAGCAGTTTGCATAGGACAGTTTTGAGCAACTCTCTATTCTGTCATTCAAAAACCTACTATCTCTTTAATTGGAATCTCTCTGAATCTTCCATATTTTCTGATTCTGAATAGATGCTTATAAAGGAAATATCAATTTCGTACTCAAAAAATGTGGTAACACCACGCAAAGAAAAGGCAGAGGGAATCTGCCCTTATATGAACTGCTCAATTTGTAGTGTGGATGTCTTTACTGAATTGCCTTGCAAATATACTAAATATTTAATCAAAAGTCAAGTAATTTAATAAATATTTTCAGCTGTTCTCACGGGAAAATTCAATAGTGTAGACCGAGTGAATCAGCCTGCCCTTGTCCGTGCAAAATGACTTGTTCGTGTCGATGTATTGCATTTTGTTCTAAAAACCCTATAAAACATGTTTTTTTGTTCTAATAGGTAGGTAAAACATTGTTTCAGAGGTCAAACAGAACAATTTTACATGCTATTTTGTTCTGTTATTCCTCTGTTTGTTATTCGTGCAGGCTTTCATTATCTTTGAGAAACCGAAAATTTGTACGACTATGAGCTATACGATACCGCAAAATTGCATGGACGAAGAAATGAAGTATGCACTCAAACTCTACGATAAACTCTGTTGGTACGATGGAGAATATTTAGACAATGGTTGGCTTATGCTTTTTCACAGCCGATTGGTAATTGATGCTATCAAACCTCCATTCAAATATCAAGCATTCCTCGATAACAAAGATATTATCGCCACAATAGAGGGGTACGAATTGGATGTAGAAAAATTCTGGTTCGCCCTGCTGTTCATTTACGATATTACGAAGGATTTTGGAATAAATGCAGTAGACGCCAGCAAGACGGATTACGATATATTGGTTGAAATCAACGATTATTTGCAGAATCATCCACAAGCCGTTCTTTACCTGTCGGACGATAAGGAGTTACGCAAAAGCGAACGTTACGAGACCAACAGCCCTTTGATATTGGAGAATCTACGCCATTTCGTAAAGTGGGAACTTGATAAATATGAAGAAACTCCCCAATTAAAGGTATGGACGGATGGCATTTTGCAGGATAGCTATACGGAATCGTTAGGGGCGGCTCAACAGCAGGTGTTGATGTACAAACTATTCAAGGTATTGTTCGATGTCCTCGGCTTGCCCGATTTACGAGCCAAGAAAGGCGAGACCGTATCGTACAGTAAAATGCTTCTTATCTCCCGCATCATCTATTTCTGTCGATTAACCTCAAACGAATCTTTCATGTTCGAGAGTTCCTCGCTGAAAGGTATTCTGAAACAATATGGAGATTTCGATTTCAACCAGCGGCGACCCAAAAGCTATACGGGCGATTTGAATCTCCCCAAAGATGAGGGTGAGTAAATCGGCCTGTGTTTTACTCCCTAATAAGGGCTGAATTTCTATCGACCTTTGTGGTGTCGGGAGGGCGTTCCTCTCGATGCTCCAGCCAGAGGGCGATGGTCGGAAGCAAATAAAAGCCCCTCCGCAAAGGACGGAGTAATTCACAGCTATGAAAAAGATGAACATCACCATCGAAAACGAAGTACGCCAGTTTGCATTTGTGAAAGGCAACCGCCCGACCAACGCCAAGACGGTGAAAGCCAAAGAAAATTCCATCAAGGAGTACGGCCAACTATCGCCTATCACCGTTGTTAAGGGAGAAGATGTCTTTTTAATGGACGGTCATCTGGTAGACCTCGATGGGAACGACATTCCCGATGACCAGACCGAAAACTACTATGCCGTGCTGGACGGTCAGCACAGGTTGAGGGCTTATCTGAACTTGGGGCTGAATCTGGATGACCTCGTAATTTGTGAACCGCTGAATGTCGAAATGTCGATTGCGGCACTGATTGCAGAAATGAATATCTGCACAAAGACGTGGACGGGTACGGATTATATGGCGGCTCCTGCAATGATGCTTGTCAATAAAAATGAGGTCTTTGAATTTGCGATGTACCTCCGTAGCAAAGGTTGTCCGCTGGCAACCATCTCTCTCTGGTGTACGGGAGCAAACTCCCTCAAGCCGAAAGACCTTGTGGCCTGTGTCAAGAGTAAGGAACTGCCCAAAGCATTTGTAGAGGCAGGATGGTACGAACGAAGTGTCAAATGGTATGAGGCCGCGCAAGGCAAATTTCCAGATACGTTCTTGGCCAAAAAGTACCTGATTACCCACCTCTCCAAGAAATTCAGCAATGCGGCAGACCCTACGGCGTTTACTGTTCAGATGGTGGAGCAAATCAATCGACTGACTGCCGAACAAGCGCAAGAGATTATGAAACCCCAAACAGGAGAGGGGCTGTCACGGGAACAAGCCACATATGATATGCTGGAAAAACACCTCGGATAATGAGGAGGCTACCCATCATTAGGAAAAAAGGAGGTCGGTTACCATATTGGCCGCCGACCTCCAAATTCCTATAACAAGTGTTGCATTGCCGCGTCAATTTGGCTGTTCTCAAAGCTATCGAGGTAGATTTGGGTGGTCGATAAATCCGAGTGCCCCAGCGATTCGGAAATCAATGCTACGCTAACGCCTGACCGCTTTAAGACGGTAGCGTAAGTATGCCGAGCGACATAGGTAGTTAATGGCATTTCCAATCCTATCTGCTCACCCAGCGTCTTTAACTCCCGATTGACTTTGCGTAAGACTTTGTGTGTACGGTTGAAAATCTGCTGTGGGGTGGTATGCTCACGACGATTGAGGATAGGGAAGATATAATCTTTCTGTGAATGGTTGGCCTTGCTGTATTTCTCAATAATCTGCATGGCGTTCGGGACGAGTTGAAAGGACAGCAATTTCTGCGTTTTATGGCGGGAGTAGTAAATCCTGCCATCCACAATATCGCAGTAGCGCAGGGTAGCCATATCTGTAAAATTGATGCCTGCCGTGTAGTAGGAGAACAGAAATATATCCCGTGCAAACTCGGCATAGTCCGTCCTATAATTAGGGGCTATCTCCAATGCAACAAGTTTCTGTATATCCTCTTTCGTGATGGCTCGTTTCCTTGTCCGTGTCCATAGGCTACCAACCTTGTATTTTGCAAACGGATTTATCTTTTGGAGAAATAAACCCTCTGCAAGAGCCTTGTTATAGGCGGCCTTAAAGATGGCAAATTTCGTGGCTATGCTGTTGTTTACATTGCCCTCTTGACGTAGGAACAATTCAAAATCACGCAGGTAGGCGAGGTCTATTTCATCGAACCGAGTGTTCAGCGACCTAAATTCAGATAGGCGGGAGAGTAGGGAACGGTGCTTGGATGCCGAGCCGTATTTGCCGAGTGTTTCCAGCCGTTCGATGGTCTGTTTCAGATATTCTCCAACAGAACAATTCAATCGTTTGCTGTTCTGTTCAAAGAGATTTTCAAAGGTTACGGGAATATCCATAATCTCTAAACGTTGGATTTTCTTCTCGTACTCTTTTACTTTGGCTGTTATCTGAAACTGAATATTGTCCCTGTCAGGGCAGTTGTCCCTTACCTTTTGTGCTTCTGCATCCCAATAATCACGGGCTACGGAAATGCCCAAACCGACCGATTTTTTGCGTCCGTCATGGAAGAAAAGCAGGCATAAAGGGCTGGTGTTGTTCTTGTAGATTACGTCCTTGCGGAGTATTACTCTGAAAGTCATTGTTTTGCATCATTAGATGCAGGTGGCGAAAGGCTTTTCCAATGGGGAGTTTAATGGAGAGTCAATGGGGAGTCAGAGCCGCCAAACGACTGTTTTTTGATGGAAATATGCTACCAAACGAACATCTGTAACGCATAATACCAATAAACAAAAAGACCGATAATCATTGATTATCAGTCTTTTGCTTTGTACCCCCTCAGGGGCTCGAACCCTGGACCCCAACATTAAGAGTGTCGTGCTCTACCAACTGAGCTAAAGAGGCATCAATCGTTATCCGATTGCGAGTGCAAAGTTAGTGATAATTTTTATTATTGCAAAAAAATCCTGAAAATTTTTCAGGATTTTTTTTCGCATATCCACAGACGGACCTGTTGCAGAGGGTGTTTTCAAGGTGTTGCGGATCATTCCGGTTTCAAACCGTCGCTGTTCCATTCGCCTGCGGCGTCGGGATAAATGAAAGGGCGGGTGTCGCCGAACTTCTTCATATTCAGATAACTTTCGTAGAGATTGATGCCGTTGGCCGATTTCGTCGCCAGCGAGAAGGCGATTACCGACGGATGGCGCTTCGAGGTGTGGTAGCTGTTTTCAGCCCGTTCGACGTAGGCGCCCTGCCAAGCGGGATCGTTCGACGGATTGCCTCCGATGCGACGCGATTCGCCGCCGCTGCGGGTGTCGATCGGAGCCTGCGGAATCACGTACATCCCCATTGTGTCGCAAACTGCATACAGCGTCGGCGACACGGGTCCCGGCAGAAGCCTGAGGGTGTTGAATCCCTGCTCGCGGAGTTTCGCTATCTCCTCCGCCGGGAAATGGGGCGGAACCTCGCGCGTGCGGAGTGCGATGGGATTGCCGTTTACCGCCAGCTGTCCGTTGTGCAGTTCGACGGTGCGGAATCCGAGCGGCAGTTCGATGTATTCCATGTAGCGGCCTTCGTGCTGGGTTTTTACGCGCAGCGTGTATTGCGTCGGCCGGCCGGGGTTCCACAACATGCTGTCCGGAATGCGGGCCAGAAAACGCACGGTGTCCTCGCGGCGCATGTCGAGCGTGACGTCCTTGTATCCGATGGCGGCATTGGAGCCTGCCGGAGTGAGCAGTTCATAGTGGATGCGCGAAGTGCGCGGATTGAGGGACTCGGTTTTAACGACGAGGGCGATTTCAGCCATGACCTTGTCGTTCTCCTCGCTGCTGCGCCACGATTTGGTCAGTACGTCGCGTACGCGCAGCGTGGGCTGGCTCATGACCCATGCGGGACCTATTGCCGGGGCTGGATCGCTTTTCCAGCTTTCGAGACGCGCCACCTGCGACGGAGCGCTGACGACTATTTCCAGCGTGTTGCGGCCCTCCTGCGCATGGCGCGTGAGGTTGAATTCCGCCGGAGTGCTGCAGTCGCTGTCATAGGCCACGGTTTTGCCGTTCACGCGCACTTCGTAATCGGCCGAAGCCCATCCCAAATGGAAGAATACCTGCCGGTTGGCCCATGCGAACGGCACGGTGAACTCGGTCGAGAAAACGTTGTCTTTTTGCGTCCAGTCCGCCAGACGGGTGAAGTAACGGGTGTCGCCCGCAGAGGCTGCGGCCGCTTCCTGCGCCGTGGGGTAGGCGATCACTTCGCCGCGCGGAAGTTCACGGCCGTAGGTCGGAATATACTCCTGCGCCGCCAGCGTGCAGCACGAGAAGAGTGCTATGATCGAAAGAATACTCCTCATATATTCGCTTTTTTAACCTTCATTTTCGCCGCCCGGCGAAACGAGTTTCTCTGCTCGGCTCCCGCTTAACGAAAATGTTCGTATATTTGTGCAGGTAAAGATAGTAAATTTTCCGGAACTAGAGATGTCAGAATTTCCCAAACTCAATTTTCCTGCCATCCGGCTGCGCGCCCGCCGCCGTGGCGGGCAGGTCGAAGTATGGGACGACCTGCGGGGAATTTACCTCGTGCTGACGCCTGAGGAGTGGGTGCGGCGTCATCTGATCGCCTACTTCGTGTCGCACTGCGGGGTGCTGCCCAAACGCATTGTTCAGGAATATGCCGTGCCGGTCAACGGGCAGCCGCAGCGTGCCGATGTCGTTGTGGTGGGCGACAGCGCCGAACCGCTGGTGCTGGCCGAATGCAAGGCCCCGGAGATCCGGATTGACGAGCGGACCCTTTCGCAGGCCGTGCGTTACAATTCGGTGCTGGGGGCGCGCTTCGTGATCCTGACCAACGGCCGGAAACACTATTGCTGCGAGTATCGCGGCGGCCGCTATGTCCAGCTGGCGGGATTCCCGGATTTCGCAGCTTTATAGATTCTTGAAATTGGCGTCGATATAACGCTGAAAGCTCTCCTTGTAATTTTCTCCGATAGGCACGTACTCCGTGTCGCTCAGAAACACGCGGCCGCGGACATAGCCTTTGATGCAGCGCAGATTCACGATGTAGGAGCGGTGTACGCGCATGAACATCTCCGACGGGAGCGCCGTCTCCATGTTCTTGAGACGGAACAGGGTGGTGATCGTCGAGCCGTCGGCCAGATGCATGCGCACGTATTCGCCTTCGCTTTCGAGATAGACGATGTCGCTGATTTTCACCAGCGATACCTTGTAGTCCGCCTTCACCGAGATATACTCCTTGTCTTTGGGCAGCGCCTCCGGAACGGGTTCCGAGGCGTCGGCCGGACGCTGGTTGTGGCGCAGTTCGTAGAGCGAGTTGGCCTTGCCCGCCGAACGGCTGAAGTCGGCGAAGCTGAACGGCTTGAGCAGGTAATCCACCGCGTCGAGCTTGAACCCTTCGACGGCGTATTCCGAGTAGGCGGTGGTGAAGATCACCATCGGCCTTTCGACCAGCGAACGGACGAACTCCACGCCGCTCAGGTCAGGCATGTTGATATCTACGAAGATCAGGTCGGCATGCTGTCCGGCGAGAAACTGCTGGGCTTCGAGTGCGTTGTTGCACGAAGCGGTAAGCTCCAGATAAGGAATCTTCCGTATGTAACTTTCGATCTGACGCAGAGCCAGCGGCTCGTCGTCAATGGCGATACACTTAAGCATTGAGGGTCGGTATTACGAGTTTTACGGTGTATGTCGTAGTGTTTTCTTCTATGTCGAGCGTGTAGTTCCGGGGGCCGTAGATCAGTTCCAGACGCTTGCGGACATTGTCCAGTCCGATCCCGGCGCTGTGTCTTTCGCCTTTCTGCGTGTGGCGGCTGTTGCTGATCGTGCCGGTGACCTTGCCGTCGGCGTAATCGACGTGCATGTGGATGAACGACGGGTTGTTGTAGCTCACGCCGTGCTTGAATGCGTTCTCCACGAAGACGATCAGCAGCAGCGGCGGAATGGAGACCTGCGTCGGCAGGTCGTGCGGATACTCCACCCGGATGTCCACGTCGTTGGTGTAGCGGATGCGCATCAGCCCGATATAATTCTGGATGAACTGAATGTCCTTGTTGAGCGAGATGATTTCGCGTCCCGAATCGTAGAGCACGTAGCGCATCATTTTCGAAAGCTCGATCACGGCGTTTTTGGCGTATTCCGTGTCGATGTCGATCAGCGCATGGATGTTGTTGAGCGTGTTCATGAAGAAGTGGGGATTGATCTGGTACTTCAGATAATCCATTTCGGCCTGCATGTTCTGCTGTTTCAGCTCCTCCATCTGCTGTTCGTCGCGTATCGACTGGTACATGAGCTTGATGCCCGTATTGGCGCCCGACATGAAAAATCCGAGTATCACGTTCCAATACATTTCCAGATCGGTGAACGACGCCTTGCGGTGTTCGATGAACTGGTCCTCGGAGAGGTCCGAGAAGAGCAGGCTGTCGGTGATGTGCTGTTCGTAGAAGTCCACGAACCAGAACGTGCCAATGATCAGCGTCAGATTGGTTATCAGATACTTCCAATACTTGTGCTTGAGCATGAACCGCGGCGCGATGACGCTGTTGTGGACGATGAATATGATGAGGTAGGGCGCGATCTTGCGCCATGCGATCAATACGTTTTCCCAGCTGACGTGAAGCTCGGACATCATCAGCGAGTTGAGCACCGGCACCAGAATGATGGCCGACCAGACCATCACGTAGAGCAGGTTTTCGCCGATCGTCTGTTTCTTGGTGATTTTCATGCCGTAAAGATAATAAAAAAAAGTTACCCGGATATTCGCGGGTAACTTTCGTAAAAAAGCAGGTAACCGAACTATTAGTGACGCCTCATTGTTGGAATTGGATTCAGTGACTATGAAGAATTTGGGATAGAGAATCCAAAGTATGCGGTTACCTGCTGAGACTTGTTTTATTTGGTCAATAGCGACGGACTGTATAGATAACGTTTGATACTGCGTTTTGGTGTTTTTTCGAACTCGGTCGGATAGATCGCCAGCTCTGAGACGCGTTCGTACGCCGCCAGCAGCGAGTTCAGCTCCGCGAGGTTGTTCTGCATGATCTGCGGCAGGTCGTTCTTGTCCACGCCTTCCAGCTCGGCCTGTTCGTAATCGGGTACGACCAGCGCCTTGAGTTTTCCGTTTTCGGTTTCCAGTATGAGCGACTCCAGCACGAGATACATGTTGTTGAGCTTGTCCTCGATCTCCTCCGGGTAGATGTTCTGTCCGCTGCCGGAAAGGATCATCGTCTTCGAGCGGCCCCGGATGTAGAGCGTGCCGTCGGGATCCATCGTGGCCATGTCGCCCGTATGAAGCCATCCGTCGGGTTCGAGAACCTTCTCGGTGTCCTTTTCGTTCTTGTAATATCCCTTCATCACATGCTCGCCGCGGACGATGATTTCGCCCGCTTCGTGCTGCGGGTCGGGCGAGTCGATCTTCACTTCGAGCTGTTCGTGCAGGTAGCGCCCGCACGATCCGGCCTTGAACTCGTTGTCGGGCGTGAAGCTGATGAGCGGCGCGCACTCGGTCATGCCGTAGCCGATGGTGATCGGGAACTTGATCTTCATCAGGAACGCTTCGGTCTCCTGATTCATCGGGGCGCCGCCGACGATGAATATGTCTACGTTGTTGCCGAAAGCCTCCAGCAGTTTTTTGCGGATCACCGAGTAGATGGCCGTGTTGAGCAGCGGAATCTTCACGGCGATCGACATGGGGCCTTTTTCGAGCATCGGCATCACCTGCTTGCGGTAGACCTTTTCGAGAATCATCGGCACGCAGCAGATGACCGTCGGTCTTACGACGCCCATGGCTTCGAGCAGAATCTTGGGCGACGGAATCTTACCCAGCAGGGTGATGTGTCCGCCCACGGCCAGCGGCGAAAGGAAGTCGAACGCGCAGCCGTAGGCGTGCGCCAGCGGCAGGAACGACAGCGTGCGCCCGCCTTTGCGGAAATAGAAGGTGCCGGTCTGGGTGTTGATCATCCGCTGGGCGAAAATCACGTTGCCCGTCAGGTTGTTCACCGTGAGCATGACGCCCTTCGAATATCCCGTGGTTCCCGACGTGTAATTGAGCAGGATGACCCGGTCGTTGGGGATTTCGGGGTATTTGATGTCGTTTATGCTGAATCCGCGCGGATATTTCGAGCGGTAATTCTTCAGGATGTCGCGCTGGAACTTGGTGAGCGCCTTGCCGTCGCGTTCGTAAATGGTATGGAAGTCGGTCAGCGAAAAGACGGCTTCGATCTGCCGGATCTGGTCCTCTTCGATATTGTCCCAGAAGTTGTCGCCCAAGAAGAGCATGCGGCTCTCCGAGTGGTTGATGATGTGGATGATGTCGGCGGGGGTGAAATCCTGCAGGATCGGGACGATGACCGCTCCGTATGTGATCGTGGCTATGTAGGTGATGCACCAGCGGGGGTTGTTGCGGCCTATGAGGGCGATTTTGTCGCCCTGCTTGATGCCGGCCTTTTTGAAGAGGAGGTGCAGCTTGGCGATCTCCTTGGCCATCTCGTAATACGAAAAAGTTTCGCCCTTGAAATAATCGGTCAGGGCGGGCATTTCACGATTGTCTCGGAAACTGGTTTCGTATATTTTGATCAGATTCTCCTGTAACATGGTCGCGTCCTAATTGCTGAGCAAAGATAGGCTAAAAAAACGATTTTACCGCCAAATCGCGGCATTTTTTATCCCATATTGCCGATGTTTTGAACCATAGGCCCTGCCGCAGAGCTTTTTGTGCCGTTTTTATTCCTCCTTTTTTTCCTGCTTTGGGGGCTGCTGTTTCACGTGGCGGGGTTTCCAGATGTAGATTTTCGATTCCGTGCCCGCCTTGAGCCTTTCGATGTTCTTGCGGTGCGTGTAGATCAGCAGCACGGCGATGATGAACGAGAACACGACGAACGGAACCAGATGGTTCACTTTCGGCGAAATGAGCGTGAAAATGGGGAAGCTGCACCCTGCGACCATCGAGGCCAGCGATACGTAGTGCGTAATCATCAGCACGAGGAACCAGACGCCGAAGCAGAGCAGCACCAGCGGGGCGTTTACGCCCATGATGGCGCCGACGAGCGTCGCCACGCCCTTGCCGCCGCGGAATCCGGCGAAGATCGGGAAGATATGCCCCAGAACGGCGGCGAATACGGCGATGAAGCGCAGGATGTAGAACCACGTTTCGTTTGCGCCGTCGGCGAAAACGCTGTCATATTTCATCAGGTCGATGATCGTCACGGCGACGAATCCCTTCAGCACGTCCAGTCCGAAAACCGGCAGGGCCGCGCGTTTGCCCAATACGCGCAGCATGTTGGTCGTGCCGGCGTTTTTGCTGCCGTGTTCGCGGATGTCGATGCCGTAATATTTTTTGCCGATCCACACGGCGCTCGGAATCGAACCCAGCAGATAGGCGATGATAATCAGGGTCGTGGCGGTGTAATATGTCAGAATCATAGTGACTTTTCAGGGGTTTGTATAATGCAAATATAATAAAATCTCCCGGATAAACGAATAAAACGCAATAAATGACATGCAGGAGGGCGGGGAACGGGGGCAAAAAATATCCGCAGAGGGGACGGTGCGTCTCTCTGCGGATATTTCACGTGCGGGGGCGTTTTCAGAATGCGGTCTTGGGAATTCCTCCATCGGGCAGCAGGGCCGGCCGCTGCCGCAGCAGCTTTGCGAATTCCGGTGCTCCGGGGAGGGGGCGTTCGGACCGGGCGGCGGCCGCGGAACCTGCGCTTGGAGTCGTGAAATCGCACCTGAACAGCTTGGTGGTGACCTGCTGCGACTGATAACCCATGGCTACGCAGACATAACTCGTATTCGGTTCCCGGTTGTAGTATTTCACCGTCGTGTCGCCTTCGCGCAAGTGGGCGTATTTCTTTTTCTGCAGCGTCTTCTCGATAATCGCCTCTTCGGAGAGGTTTGCCACCTCGCTCTGCAGGAATATGTAGACGAGGTAGGGATCCTTGTTGGTCGTCGTGATCCGGAGGTCTACCGTGGTGGGCGTCAGATTCGCGGCCTCGATCGTGATCCGGTTGTCGGAGGGGTCTACCGGTGCGGGCGAGCCGGTCGTGAACTCCGCCTGCACGAGATCCGACATGACGTAGCCTTCGTTATTGACGGCGATCCCGACCACAAGGTAAACCGTATTGGGTTCCAGCTCGGTTCCCGTCAGCCGGAAGTCGCCTTTCTGGCAAAGTGCCATTACGGCCTGATCGGCCGGGAGTCCGTAGGTGTAATACAGCTCTACGATTTCGGAAAGGGAGCGCTGCACCTCGGCGGCCGGATTCACGCCCTGCTGCGTGACTTCGCTCTTTTCGAGGTAGTAGCTGTAATAATACTGCTCCTTGTCGCCGGGCAGCACGTCGATCGTTACGCTCGTGCCGTCTATCTGCGTGCGGAAGTCGAACGTCATGTCGGTGGTCTCCACCGACTCGGTGCTGAACTCCTTGACGCATACCCGTGTGGTGACCTTGCCGTCGAGATCCACGCCGGCTATCAGCACGAGGGTTTCCGAGCCGGGCAGTAGGCCCGTGATCTTTTCGCCGCTGAAATTGCCGGCCTTTAGCGCCTGTTGCAGCACTTCGCGGTAGGTCTGCCCGATGGCGGGCGCCACGGCTTCGTAATATTCCAGCTGTTTCCGGATGACCTCGTCCGGGGTCAGTTTGCCGAGCTGGTCTTTCGGCGAATAGAGTATGAGGTAGGGCTGCTGGGGGTCGGATACCGTCAAGCTTATGGTTGCGCTCACCGGCGTCACCGCGTCTACCGAGACCTTGAAGGGAGCGTCGTAGGCCTCCTGAACTACCTTGAACGACTTTTCGATCGGGTCTGTTCCGTCCGCTTCGTAGACGGCCGTCACGGTCGCCTCCCGCGTCTGCTCTTCACTGCTCAGCTCCACCGTGAACGTTATCTTGCCGTCGGCGGCCTGCGGGTCGAGTATCCACTCCTTGTCGGCAGTCACTTTGATCGTTGCGTTTTTCAGCCCGTTTTCGACGGTATAGTTTACCGACTGTTCGTCTCCGTCGCACGATACGAATACGGTTTTGCTTTCCAGCTTGAATTCCACGGGGAGGGGCTGCGGTTCCGGTATCTCTTCGTTGTCGCTGCAGCCGGTGCTTCCTGCCAGAATCAGACCTAATGCCATGCAGAGATGGAGTGCCCGTTCAGATAGATGTTTTCTCATAATCTAACAATTAAAGTGTATATACGATATTCGAAAACAAATGTAGGCACTAAAAAAAAGAAAGTTTTTGTACTATGTCAAAAACGGCTTTTTTTCAAGGCTTCATGACCGCTTTTTTCAGCCGGCTCAGGTACGACTGCGTGATTCCCAGATAGGAAGCCACGAATTTCAGCGGCACCTTTTCCATGATTTCGGGGCGGTTTTTCACCAGCGAGAGAAAGCGCTCCTTGGCATCGCCGTTGATGACGCTGTTTTTCATTTCGAAGAAGAAAAGCTGTCCGTGAGCCATCTGCAGCGCCCACCGGGCGAAGTCGTGCGACTGCGCTGTCAGCGTGTCGTACCGCTGCCGGGTTATCCTGACCACGGTCGATTCGCAGCAGGCTTCTATCTGGTAGAACGTGGGCAGGTGGAAATAGTAGGAGAACATCGAGATGATCATGGTGCCGGGCAGCGAAAACGCGTAGGTTACTTCCCGCAGTCCGTTCATGTAGCTGTAGCGCATGATACCCTCTTTGACGACATAGATGTTGGCGTCTACCTTGCCGCTCATGATCAGTATTTCGTTCCGTTTCAGGTGAAGTTCCTCCGCAGACTCCAGAAATCGGTCCATGACTTCGCCCGACAGCGGATAGTCGCACTCCTTCAGCAGAAGTTCTTTTACAGTATTCATTATATCTGTACGGGTATTTTTTTGAGATTTACAAAAATAATAAAAAAATCGTATTTGCAGCTTCGGGATGAAAAATCCGGCGCGGGGGCGCCGGGTTTTCGGAGAATTGCGTTATCTTTGCCTAAAAATATACCTTTATGAATACAAAGGCTTTGCTGGAGCCGATGGGTTCGTGGGCGTGGTGGCGCTCGTGGTTCCTGATTTTCCTCGGCTGTTCGATCATGGGCGCGGGTTTCGTGCTGTTCGTCAATCCCTACAATTTCGTGCCGGGAGGCGTCTACGGTATGGGTATCGTACTCCACAACATCTTCCCGTCGATTCAGGTCGGTACGTTCGGCTATATGTTCGACGTGCCGCTGATGCTTACCGCGATGCTGGTTTTCGGCGGGCAGTTCGGTACGCGCACGGTGCTGGCGGCGCTCTATACGCCCGGTTTCATGAACGTGCTGACGCGGCTGGTCTATCCCGACGCCGCGGCCGTCGAGAGTCTCGATCCGGCGTTGCTGCTGGGCGGGCGGCTCGACTTGTCGAACGATCTGCTGCTGACGTGTATCATCGGCGCCGTGGTCATCGGTATCGGGCAGGGCGTCGTCGTGCGTCAGCAGGCGACTACGGGCGGCACGGACATCGTGGCGATGCTGCTGCAGAAGTTTGCCGGCATCAAGTTCTCGACCGGCATCCTGCTCGCCGACGGTTTCGTCGTGCTGTCAGGTCTGGCCGTCATCGGTTTCGGACTGGGTACGGGCGACGCTGCTTCCAACGGCTGGATGCTGACGCTCTATTCGCTCATCACGATCTACATCACTTCGCGCGTGATCGCCTATCTGCTGAACGGCGCGTCGTACGACAAACTGCTGTTCATCATCAGCGACCATCACGAGCAGCTCAAGCGCTTCATCATCGAGGACCTCGACCGCAGCGCCACTTATATCAAGTCGAAAGGCATGTACACCGATGCGCTGCGCGACATGATCTTTCTGGTGGTCAGCCGCAAGGAGGTGCGGCTCGTGCAGCACAAGATCAAGGAGATCGACCCTTCGGCGTTCGTGGTGGTGACCGACGCCTACGAGACTTTCGGCGAGGGCTTCAAGCAGTTCCCCGACAAGAACGAGATTCATGCCGAATAACAGAAACGAAAAAGTGGAATTAAGACTCGATACGAATACACTGCGCCCCCTGTCGGGCGCCGGACGCAAACTTTTTGTCGAAACCTACGGCTGCCAGATGAATGTCGGCGACACCGAGATCGTGGTCTCCGTGATGCAGCGCGAGGGGTACGTATATACCGACCGGATCGACGAGGCGGACGTTATCCTGATTAACACCTGCTCGATCCGCGACAATGCCGAACAGCGCATCTGGGGCCGTCTGGCCGAGATGAAACGCTACCGCCGGGCCAACCCCGGACTGGTCGTGGGCGTCATCGGTTGTATGGCCGAGCGCCTGAAGGAGAAGTTGGTCGAAGGACCGCACGGCGTCGATGTCGTGGCCGGGCCGGACGCCTACCGCGACCTGCCCCGGCTTGTGCGCGAAGCCGAAGCGGGCGGTAAGGGCGTCAATGTCCTGCTCTCGACCGAGGAGACCTATGCCGAGATCGCTCCCGTGCGGCTCGACCGCAACGGCGTGAGCGCCTTCGTCGCCATCATGCGCGGCTGCAACAACTTCTGCTCATACTGCGTGGTGCCCTATACCCGCGGCCGCGAACGCAGCCGCGATCCCGAAACCATTCTCGCGGAGGTCCGGACGCTGTTCGGGAACGGCTACCGCGAGGTGACGCTGCTGGGGCAGAACGTCAACTCCTACCGCTTCGGCGAGGTGGACTTTCCCGGCCTGATGCGCCGCGTGGCCTCCATTTCGCCCCTGCTGCGCGTGCGTTTCGCCACGTCGCACCCCAAGGACATCAGCGACCGCCTGCTTGAGGTCATGGCCGAAATGCCCAATATCTGCCGTGCGATCCATCTGCCCGCCCAGTCGGGTGCCTCGTCGATGCTCGCGCGCATGAACCGCAAATATACCCGCGAATGGTACCTCGACCGGGTCGCGGCCATCCGCCGCTACCTGCCCGACTGCGCCGTTACGACCGACCTGATCGCCGGATTTTCGGGCGAGACGGAGGAGGAGCACGCCGCGACGCTCTCGCTGATGCGCGAGGTCGGCTACGAGTTCGCCTATATGTTCAAATATTCGGAGCGCCCCGGCACTTACGCGCACAAGCACCTGCCCGACGACGTGCCCGAAGAGGTGAAGTCGGCGCGGCTGGCCGAAATCATCGCCCTGCAGAACGAACTGAGCCGCGCGAGCAACCTGCGCGACGTGGGGCGCGAATTCGAAGTGCTGGTCGAGGGAACGTCCAAGCGCGACGAGAACCAGCTTTCGGGCCGTACCTCGCAGAACAAGGTCGTGGTCTTCGACCGCGGCGGCCACGGCGTCGGCGACTATGTGCGGGTCCGCATCACGGGCTGCACTCCCGCGACGCTTTTCGGAGAAGAAATTTCAGAAGGATAAAATTAAGATACGTAAAATGCGATTTGACGAACTTGAGTTGGAGGATGAGATCCTCGACGGACTCTACGATATGAATTTTCAGGAGATGACTCCGGTGCAGGAACACACGATCCCGGTGATTCTCGAAGGCCGCGACATCATCGGATGCGCGCAGACGGGAACGGGCAAGACGGCGGCCTACACGCTGCCGTTGCTGAACCGGCTGCTGCTCGAAGGCAACGAAGACAATGTGATAAAATCGGTGATCATCGTGCCCACGCGCGAACTGGCGCAGCAGATAGACCAGCAGTTTCAGGGCTTTTCCTATTACCTGCCCATCTCGACCACGGTCGTTTACGGCGGCGGCGACGGCAAGGGCTGGGACGTGCAGAAGCGGGGTATGCTGATGGGGTCGGACGTGGTCATCGCCACTCCCGGCCGCATGATTTCGCATATCCAGAACAGCGGCATCGACCTCTCGCATGTCGAATGCCTGATTCTCGACGAAGCCGACCGCATGCTCGACATGGGTTTCAGCGAGGACATCATGAAGATCGTCTCGTACATGCCAAAGGAGCGGCAGACGATCATGTTCTCGGCGACGCTGCCCCCGAAGATCCGCGAACTGGCCAAGACCATTCTGCGCAATCCCGCCGAGGTGAATATCGCCATTTCGAAACCCAACGAGGCTATCGACCAGTCGGCCTATGTCTGCTATGAGAACCAGAAGCTGGGCATCATCCGCGAGATGTTCGCCGAGCCGACCGAGTCGAAGACTATCATCTTCTCGTCGTCGAAGATGAAGGTCAAGGAGCTGGCCCATACGCTCAAACGCATGAAACTCAACGTGGCGGCCATGCACTCCGATCTGGAGCAGGCCCAGCGCGAGGAGGTGATGCTCGACTTCAAGAACAACAAGGTCTCGATCCTCGTGGCCACCGACATCGTAGCGCGCGGCATCGACATCGAAGACATCGGACTGGTCATCAATTACGACGTGCCGCACGACCCAGAAGATTATATCCACCGCATCGGCCGTACGGCGCGTGCCGCGGCGACCGGCGCTGCCGTGACCTTCGTCAGCGAGGAGGAACAGGGGAAATTCCATGCCATCGAGAAGTTTATCGAGCGGGATATCCGCAAAGCCGAGCTGCCCGCAAGCGTGGGCGAAGGCCCGAAATACGCACCCGACGAAAACCGCGGACGTTTCGGCCGCGGCGGCAGGGGCGGCCGTGGGGGATCGGGACGCGGAGGTTCCGGCCGCGGCCGTGGACGCGGCGATAAAGGCGACGGCGGACGCTCAAGCAGGGGCGACGGCGACCGTAACCGCGACCGTCGCGGCGACAGAGAGCGTGCGGCTGCGGCGCCGGCCGAAAACGGCGCCGGGACTCCGCAGGCTGCGCCGGCGGATAACGACCACGCATCGGGCCGCGGCGAAGGCAACCGCGGAACGCGCGACCGCAAACGCCATCGCGGCGGCCGCAACCGCAATCGCAACCGCGGCGGAAATCCGCAGGAGGGCGGGGCTACGCCGCCGGCGAATTAGACCGGCGGACACTTCAGATAAAAGAGACCGGACTCAACTCTGAGTCCGGTCTCTTTGTTTGCTTCCCGTTTGCAGCCGTTTTTATTTCTGCCGGAAATAGACCTGCATAGGTGCTCCGGAATATAAAAAAGTCCCCCTTTGTCAAAGGGGGACTTGGCGGGAATATCGCTTCCGGATTTCGTCGTGCGAAAGAGGTCCGGTAGCCTTGTATTGCGGCCGTCTTACTTCTGCCGGAAATAAATCTGCATCGGCACCCCGGCGAAATCCCAGTGGTCGCGGATGTTGTTTTCGAGGAACCGGCGGTAAGGCTCCTTGATGTACTGCGGCAGGTTTACGAAAAACGCGAACTGCGGCGTGGGCGTCGGGAGCTGGGTCACGTACTTGATCTTGATGTATTTGCCCTTGGTCGCGGGGGGCGGATAGTTCTCGATCAGCGGCAGCAGGAAATCGTTCAGTTCCGAGGTCGAGATGCGGCGTTTGCGCGACTGGTAGACCCGGATCGCGGTCTGGAGCACGTCGAATATGCGCTGTTTGCTGAGTACAGAGGTGAAGATGATCGGAATGTCGTTGAACGGTGCGAGTTTCTTTTTCAGGAACTCCGTCCACTCCTTCATCGTGTTGTTGTCTTTCTCTATGAGGTCCCACTTGTTGACCACGATCACGCAGCCCTTGCGGTTGCGGACGATCAGGTTGTGGATGTTGAGGTCCTGCGATTCGAGTCCCTGCTGGGCGTCGAGCATCAGGATGCAGACGTCGGAATTCTCGATGGCGCGGATCGAGCGCATCACCGAGTAGAATTCGAGGTCCTCCATCGCCTTGCCCTTCTTGCGCATGCCTGCCGTGTCCACGAGGTAGAAATCCATGCCGAACTTGTTGTAGCGGGTGTGGATCGAGTCGCGGGTGGTGCCGGCGATCGAGGTCACGATGTTGCGTTCCTCGCCCAGCAGCGCGTTGGTCATCGACGACTTGCCGACGTTGGGACGGCCGACGATGGTGATATGGGGCAGGTCCTCGTCCTCTTCGGCGACGGTCTCCGCGGGCAGCGCCGCGAGGATGGCGTCCATCAGGTCGCCCGTGCCGCTGCCGCTCATCGAACTGATGCAGAACGGATCGCTCAAACCGAGGGCGTAGAACTCGTGCGAGGAGTAGATCTGGTCGTTGTTGTCCACTTTGTTGCAGACGAGGATCACCTTTTTCGAGGTGCGGCGCAGGATATCGGCCATCAGCTGGTCGAGGTCGGTGATGCCGGTCGCAACCTCCACCAGAAAGAGGATCACGTCGGCCTCGTCGATGGCCAGCAGTACCTGACGGCGGATTTCGTCTTCGAAAATATCCTCCGAATTGACGGTGTAGCCGCCGGTGTCGATCACCGAAAATTCCTTTCCGTTCCAGTCCGTTTTGCCGTAGTGGCGGTCGCGGGTGGTGCCGGCCGTCGCATCGACGATGGCCTTCCGCTGGCCCACCAGACGGTTGAAGAGGGTGCTTTTGCCGACGTTAGGACGGCCCACGATTGCTACAAGGCTCATATTCTTTTCTTTTTTCTTAGGGCAAAGATAGTGCAAGTCGGGCGCAATGCCAAATTTATTTGAGCATTGTCCGTACGCCGCCTGTATGCTGTACGGATAGTGCAGGTCGGGCGCAAAACCAAATGCGCGGGACTCTTGCGGAACACACTCTGTAAAAACTGCAGGACAGAGAATACTCGTCCGGATACTTATTATATATACCTGCTCTCCGTGTCGCCGGCCTGTACGGGGTAGACCAGCACGAAGCTGTTGTCGGCGAAGAATTGCTCCATGTAGGCGGGGACCTTGCTCATGGCAGGGTGGTAGGAGACCCGTTCGCGGCGGCTCATCACGATCCACAGACAGTCGTCGCGTTTGGTCTCGTAAGTGAGCGCCGTGAGGTCGTCCCACGGGTTGGAGACCACGTATTCGGCCTTGGCCGAGCGTTTGCCGCGGGCGGGGCGCAGGTACTGCATGGTGCTTTCCGGGGCGTAGAAGACGATCCGGGCGCCCGAATTGTCGGCGATGTTGCGCAGTTTCTGAATCCACATCTGGAACCCGGCCTCCTTTTCGGCCTTCTCCGGCACGACCACCAGATGCCGCTTGATGGTCGGCAGGGGCTGCGCGGGGTGGTAGAGATAGGTGGTGACATTGCTCTGTCCCAGCACGTCGGCGGCCATGCGGCCGATGCCAGAACCGCCCGGCGTGCGGTCGTGGTGCATGCCCATCACGATGTCGGTGATGCTGCGCTCCTTGACTACGCTGACGATGGCGTTGGCGATGTTTACGTCGTAGCGGAGCAGCGCCTGCAGGTAGTTGTCCGACGCGGCGGCGGCTTTGGCGGCCGTGTCGAGGATTTTGCGGCCCCGCTTTTCGACCGTGGGGTCCTCGACCTTGTTGTCGATGGCGTTCAGGGCGTAGAGTCCGTTGCGGGATTTGGCTTTCTTGAGGGTCGTGCTCAGGCTTACCAGCTCGCTCACGGTCTGCTCGTTGGCGACCGGAATGAGGATGTGGTCCTCCTGCAGGGGCTGTTCGTCGTCGTCCTGTGCATTGCGCATGGCGATGTTGTGCGCGCCCCGCTGCGTGGCGAAGGTCGAGACCGTGCAGGTGGCCAGAATCATCAGGATCGTGCCGTTGAGCACGCTTTCGCTCAACAGACGGATCGGCTCGCCGTCGGGCGTGTGGCCCAGTATGACGTTGTAGCCGACCATCACCGCCGCGAGCGTCGCCGCGACATGGGCGCTGCTCAGTCCGAAGATCACGGTGCGCTGGTCCGGTGAGAGACGGAATGTCTTCTGCGTGAGATAGGCGGCGATGTATTTGGCGGCGGTGATCAGGACGATCATGATCAGCGCCACTTCGATGCTCTCCCAGTCGCGGAAGAAGGCCCGGTAGTCGATGAGCATGCCCACGCCTATGAGGAAGAAGGGGATGAAGATGGCGTTGCCCACGAACTCGATGCGGTTCATCAGCGGCGAGGTGCGGGGTATGAGCCGGTTGAGGGCCAGACCGGAGAGGAAGGCGCCGATGATCGGTTCCAGCCCCGCGAGCTGCGCGAGGTAGGCGCCGAGGAAGACCATCGCCAGCACGAAGATATACTGCGATACGTTGTCGCTGCACTGTTTGAAGAACCAGTGCGCCAGCAGCGGAAAGAGGAACAGAATGATGCCTATGCACAACAGCACCGAGGCGCTGAGCCGCCACCAGAAGCTTTCGTCCACGTTGCCCGTGGCCATGCCGACGATCACCGTGAGCAGCAGCAGGGCCAGCGTGTCGGTGATGACCGTGCCGCCGACGGCGATCGTGACGGCCTTGTCGCGCGAGATGCCGAGCTTGCTGACGATGGGATAGGCTATAAGGGTCTGGGAGGCGAAGAGTCCGGCAAGCAGGATCGAGGAGTAGATGGAGAATCCCATAATGTAATAACCTGCCAGAATGCCGAGCGCGAGCGGTACGCAGAAGGTGTAGAGTCCGAAGACGAGACTGCGCCAGCCGCTTTTTTTGAAGTCGGACGTATCCATGTCCAGTCCCGAAAGAAACATGATGTAGAGCAGGCCGGCGGTCCCCGAAAGAATGATGCTGCTGTCGCGCAGCACGAGGTTGAGTCCGTGAGGGCCGATAACCGCGCCGGCGATTATCAGCCCCAAAAGATAGGGGATCTTCAGCTTGTTCAGGAGCAGCGGCGCCGCCAGAATGATGATCAGAATCAGCAGAAACTTCAGGATCGGGTCTTCGAGCGGCAGTGTTATCGGTGCTATATGGGCGAATTGAAACATCATGCGATCATTTGGCTTTCCTACAAATATATAAAAATCTGCGGCTAAAAACAAGCGCCCGCCGCATTTTGCTGCTGCGGAGTCCGAACGGCCGATCCTGCAGGCTGTTTTTTTGCGTGAGAGAATGGCGGGGGACAGAGTTTGCGGGGAAAGGTGGGGCATAAGGCGCGGAGAGTGGAACGGCGTTTCTCGCACGTTTTTTGTCGGTCGGGATCGGACGGTTGCTCCGCAAAGAGAAAGAATTGTGAAATAATCGCTGTCCGGAAATCGGTTTTTATGGAAAAAAATGTAACTTTGAAAAATTGTATACCTGAAATTTCGCCGCTCATGCGTGTCGGTAAAGTAGATAAACGAGTGCTCGGCCCCGTGCTGATGGGCTTCTTCATAATGGGTTTCTGCGATATGGTGGCTCCGATTACGGGACGCATCGCACTGGAGTTTCCCGCGTCGCGGCAGGCGGCCGTTAGCTTCCTGCCCACGATGGTTTTCCTGTGGTTTCTGGTGCTCTCCACGCCGCTGGCCGCACTGATGAACCGCATAGGCCGCAAGGCGACCGCGCTGATCGGCTACGCCTTTACGGTCGTCGGTCTGATGGTCCCCTACGTTGCGGGCGAAGGGTGTGCGCTGGGGTGGTATTTCGCCGGCTTCGGACTGCTGGGCGTGGGCAATACGGCGATTCAGGTGGCGATCAATCCCCTGCTGGCCACCATCGTGCCGGGCGAGCGGATGACCAGCTACCTCACGGTGGGCCAGATCTTCCGCAACACTTCGCTCCTGCTGCTGGCGCCGATCGTCACGGCGCTCGTGGCGCTCACCGGATCGTGGCGCCTGCTGCTGCCCGTCTACGTAGAAGCC
>OBVC01000122.1_pt1 | contig 58356 bp, 68 predicted proteins | sample 1494991 | NCBI WGS metagenome assembly OBVC01 (sample SAMEA2579955, study PRJEB22360) | human gut metagenome
ACATACTCGCCCCCCCGCCCCCGGGGCCAGAAGGATTTCCCCAGCCGTACCCTCCCGTACCGGCGGGGAGATATTGTGGATCGAAACGGCACTTATCTGGCTACTAGTGAAAAGGTCTACAATCTGATCCTGGATCCGCAGCAGATCATGGAAAAGCCAGATCTTTACCTGGAGCCTACTATTCAGGCCCTGGTAGATTGTTTCGGCTTTGACGCTGAGGAGCTTCGCAGCATCATCCAGGAAAAAAGCAGCAGAGCCTACGTGCCCTATAAAAACGGCAAACAGCTGAGCTATGATCAGAAAGTGGCCTTTGAGACTATGCGCAAGGAGCGCAATGCGGCCTACTATTCCAGCAAGGATGAGAGTCAGTCCCGTCTGCGCGTCATGGGCGTATGGTTTGAGGATCAGTACCGGAGGGTTTATCCTTACGGCTCCGCAGCCTGCAATGTGATCGGCTTTTCCAGCGCGGACGGCACCGTTGGCACCGGCGGCATCGAGCAGTATTATAACGACGAGCTGATAGGTGTGAACGGCCGGGAGTACGGCTATCTGGACGAGGAGAACAATCTGGAGGGAGTGTTAAAAGAGCCGGCAAACGGAAAAACTATTGTTTCCACCATTGACTTAAATATCCAGAACATTCTTCAGAAATACATTGACGAGTGGCAGACCACCGTAGGAAGCCACGTTACAGCAGCCATTGCCATGAATCCAAAAAACGGTGAGATCCTGGGCATGGCTACAACCAATACCTTCGATCTGAACGATCCAAGAAAGATCGACGGATACACAGACGATCAGCTTTATGAGCTGGGAAAAAAGGATGCGGTGTCCGTTTATAAGAAAGAACACCCGGATGCCAAGCTGACAGATGAACAGATGGTTGCGGATACGCCCCGCGACAATGTGATCTCATACGGACGCCAGGTCGTCTGGAACCAGATCTGGAGAAATTTCTGCGTCAGCGATACATTTGAACCGGGATCCCCCTCCAAAATTCTTACCGTTGCGGCAGGATTGGAGGAAGGCATATTAAAGGGGAATGAGTATTTCCAGTGCGACGGATTTTTAAACGTGGGAGGCTGGGATATTAAATGTACTGCCTACCGCAAAGGAGGACACGGCTCTATCAGCCTTAAGGAATCTATTATGCAGTCCTGCAATGTGGCTATGATGCGCATCGGCGCTATGATGGGAAAAAGTATTTTTACAAAATATCAGGCGATCTTTGGCATGGGGCAGAAAACAGGGGTGGATCTTCCCGGTGAGGCAGATGCGGCAGGGGGGGGGTATAAAACCGGAAAAAAGGGGGCACCGTTTCAAGGTCTGGTATATACAGCTGATAAGATGGGGCCTACCGAGCTTGCAACCAACGCCTTCGGTCAGAACTATAACTGTACCATGATCCAGATGGCGGCTGCGCTCTGCTCTGTAATCAACGGCGGTTCCTATTATGAGCCTCATGTGGTAAAGCAGATCTTAAATGACCAGGGGTCTGTGGTAGAGACAAAGGATCCGGTGCTGGTGCGCGAGACTGTATCGCCTTCTACGGCGGAATTTCTCCGAGAGGCCATGTTTGAAACGGTGGAGACCGGTACCGGCGGCGCGGCCAAGGTAGCGGGCTATCACATCGGCGGAAAGACGGGTACGGCAGAGAAGCAGCCCAGATCCGCCAAGAATTACCTTCTTTCCTTTGCCGGCTTTGCTCCGGTAGAGGATCCGCAGCTGTTTGTGTATGTGGTAGTGGATGTTCCCAACTATCCGCCAGGCCCACAGCAGGCCCACAGCTCCTTTGCAAGCGGTATTTTTGCAAAGATCATGAAGGATGCCCTTCCTTATATGAATGTGTTCCCGGAAGAGGGGACAGAAGGTGAAAACAGCGCCGGTGAGACGGCAGAGGAGGGAATCAATGCACCCTCTGAATCTGAAACAGAGGCACAGGGGCAGGATGAGACACCGGCAGAAACCAAGGCTTATGAGACAGATGAATATATTGATGAAGGGTATAACAGCGGTGTTCCCGACGCCGTGCCGGCTGATCCAAATGCGTCCTCAGCCGCAGCTGGAAAGACACAAAGCCAGGCATCAGAAAGCAGCAGCGTGGGCGCGTCGGAATCCACAGAGGGTTCCACGGCGGAAACGGCTGCTTCCTCAGAGGCTTCATCGGAATAAAATTACTTCCTGATCCGTATATTTAGTACCAATGGCGGACGGGGAAGTGTGGTATGAATCCGAATTTAACAAAGCACAGAAAAAACATAGCCGTCCTGGGCCTGCTCATTGCCGTGGCAATGACCGGACTTTTAGGGCGGCTTGGTTTTCTTATGCTGGTCCGGGCGGATCATTACAGCCAGATGGCAGAAGAACTCCACGAGAGGGAGCGTACCATCAAGGCGGCCAGAGGACGGATACTGGACGTGAATGGAACGGTGATCGCAGATAACCGCACGGTCTGCACGATTTCCGTGATTTACAGCCAGGTAGAGGACCGTGAAGAAGTGATCTGTGCTCTTTGCGATATCCTGGGGCTTTCTGAGGAGAATGTAAGAAAAAAGGTAGAAAAACGCAGTTCCAGGGAGATCATAAAGACGAATGTGGATAAGGAGACCGGCGACCGGATCCGGGCGCTGGGACTTCCCGGAGTCAAGGTGGATGAGGATTATAAACGGTATTATCCATGGGGCAGCCTTGCATCCAAGGTTCTGGGATTTACGGGAGGAGATAATCAGGGGATCATAGGCCTTGAAGTCATGTATGAAAAATACTTAAAGGGAACCAACGGAGTGATCCTGACGCTGACCGATGCAAAAGGCGTGGAGCTGAAAGAGGCGGCTGAGGATCGGATCGAGCCTATTGCAGGAAATGATCTTCAGATCAGCCTTGATGTAAATATCCAGAAATATGCCCAGCAGCTGGCATATCAGGTGATGGAGCAGAAAAATGCCAAAAAGGTTTCTGTCATCGTGATGAATCCCCAGGACGGGGAGCTTCTTGCTATGGTTAATGCTCCTGAATTTGATCTCAATGACCCATTTACCCCGGATCAGAATTTAAACAGCCAAAGCCTGCGGGAGCAGGCGGCTGCGCAGGAAACTGTAATGGGTCTTCAGGATCGGCTGAATGGGATGTGGAGAAACACCTGTATCAACGATACCTATGAGCCGGGATCAACCTTTAAGATCATCACCGCTGCCGCAGGTCTGGAGTCGGGAGCTGTGACACTGGAGGACCGGTTTAGCTGTCCGGGGTTCAGGGTGGTAGAGGACCGGAGGATCCGCTGCCATAAGGCAGGCGGCCACGGGTCGGAAACCTTTCTGCAGGGGGTTATGAATTCCTGCAATCCTGTATTCATCGACGTAGGCCAGCGGCTGGGGGTAGACCGGTATTACCAGTATTTTACCCAGTTCGGTTTAAAGGGGAAAACGGGAATTGATCTTCCGGGAGAGGCGGCCACAATTATGCATAAAAAGGAGAAAATGGGGGCGGTGGAACTGGCTACGGTATCTTTTGGCCAGTCCTTTCAGATTACTCCCATCCAGCTGATCACTACAGCGGCCTCTATCGTAAATGGCGGCCGCAGGGTCACGCCTCATTTTGGCCTCCGTGTCTCAAGCGCCGACGGCGCTTCAGTCAAAGAGCTTTCCTATCCTTTGGGAGATCAGATCCTGTCTCCCAAGACCAGCGCTGCCATGCGGTATGTGCTGGAACAGGTGGTGGCAGAGGGAAGCGGCAAAAAGGCGGCCGTAGAGGGCTTTCGCATCGGCGGAAAGACTGCTACCTCCGAAAAACTTCCAAGAAGCATGAAAAAATATATTTCCTCTTTCCTGGGCTTTGCACCCGCAGATGACCCAAAGGTCATGGCGCTTATTACCATTGATGAGCCGGAAGGGATCTACTATGGCGGCACTATTGCGGCTCCGGTGATCGGTGATCTGTTCGAAAATATCCTTCCATATATGGGAATCAGCCGGGAACGCAAAGCCGGTTGATTATTCTTAAAAAAAGACGTATACTATTATTGCTGTCCGGCTTTCGTCCGGCAGAATACATATGAGATTGAGGTGCCTTATGATTCATGAGACGATATTAGCGATTATTATTGCATTTGCCATCAGCGCTCTGCTGTGCCCGATCATCATCCCCTTTCTGCACAGGCTGAAATTCGGCCAGCAGGTTCGGGATGACGGCCCCCAGAGCCATCTGAAAAAACAGGGAACTCCTACCATGGGAGGGCTGATTATCTTATCCAGCATCATTATCACGTCCCTGTTTTATATTCCGTCCTACCCGAAGATCATCCCGGTGCTTTTTATGACGGCGGGCTTTGGCATCATCGGCTTTCTGGATGATTATATCAAGATCATCATGAAGCGCTCTGAGGGGCTAAGCCCTATCCAGAAACTGGCAGGACAGTTTGTGATCACCGGCATCTTTGCCTGGTACATCGTCCACAGCGGAGAGGTGGGAACGGATATGCTGATTCCCTTTACCGGAGGCTTTAAGGCTGGAAAGTTCCTGTCTCTTGGCATCCTGTTTGTTCCGGCCCTGTTTTTTGTGACACTGGGAACTGACAATGGGGTGAATTTCACAGACGGACTGGACGGTCTGTGTACCAGCGTGACGATCCTGGTGGCCACCTTTTTAACCATTGTGGCAATCGGCGAGGACATGGGCATCAGCCCGATTACGGGGGCAGTTGTGGGAAGCCTTCTGGGCTTTCTGCTCTTTAATGTGTATCCGGCCAAGGTTTTTATGGGAGATACAGGGTCTTTGGCCCTGGGAGGCTTTGTGGCGTCTGCGGCTTATATGATGCGTCTGCCTTTATTTATCCCTATTATCGGCCTGATCTACCTGGCGGAGGTGCTTTCCGTTATTATCCAGGTAACATACTTTAAAAAGACCGGGGGAAAGAGGATTTTTAAAATGGCTCCCATCCACCATCATTTTGAATTGTGCGGATGGTCTGAGACAAGGGTCGTAGCTGTATTTTCCATTATTACGGCGATCCTGTGCATGATCGCGTATCTGGGACTGTAAGCTGCCGGTATTCCGGCGAAAAAGGAGGTTAAACCACGAATGGATCAAAGTCAGAAAGTATTAGTTGCGGGAACCGGCGTAAGCGGCATCGCTGCAGCAAAGCTGATTTTAGGCCGCGGAGGCGAGGTCGTACTCTATGATGGAAATACGGCCTTAAACGAGACAGAGATTAAGGAACAGTTTGATGAGGGGGCCAGGGTAAATGTGGTTCTGGGTGAAATCAAGCGCTCAGATCTTTTGGGAGTAGAGCTTTGCATTATCAGTCCGGGTATCCCTCTCACAAGCCCTTTTGTAGCGGTGGTAGACGAAGCGAAGATCCCGATCCTGGGTGAGATCGAACTGGCATATCAGTGCAGCGCCGGAAAGCTGGCCGCCATCACCGGCACCAACGGAAAGACCACGACCACGGCTCTTACGGGCGCGATCTTGAAGAAACAGTATGAGGAAACCTTTGTTGTGGGAAATATTGGGGAACCTTATACAGCCAGAGCCTCAGAGATGACGGAAAAATCGGTTACTGTGGCTGAGATCAGCAGCTTCCAGTTGGAAACAATCATGGATTTTCATCCCAATGTAAGTGCTGTTTTGAATATTACGCCCGACCATCTGGACCGTCACGGCACTATGGAGGTCTATACGCAGATCAAGGAATGCATCACCATGAACCAGACCAGCGAGGATACAGTGGTTCTCAACTTTGACGATCCCATTTTAAAGGAATTCGGCAAAAAAGAAGGATTGAAACCCAAGGCAGTGTGGTTTTCCTCAAAAGAAACGTTAAAGGACGGTTTTTTCCTTAAGGACAGGGATATTGTTTACGCAAAAGAGGGTAAAGAGCAGGTACTTGTAAATGTAAATGATTTACAGCTTTTAGGACAGCACAATTATGAAAATGTGATGGCTGCAGCTGCGGTGGCGCTGGCCATGGGCGTGCCTTTTGAGAAAATCACAGAGGCTGTGAAGGAATTTAAGCCGGTAGAGCATCGGATTGAGTTTGTGCGGGAGCGTACGGGCGTGCGTTATTACAATGATTCCAAGGGAACCAACCCCGATGCGGCTATACGGGCTCTGCGGGCCATGCCCGGGCCGGTGCTTCTGATTGCGGGAGGCTATGATAAGCACAGCGATTACAGCGCCTGGGCCGGGGAATTTGCAGGCCGGGTAAAATATCTGGTTCTGATCGGCCAGACCCGGGATAAGATCGCTGCCTGTGCCAAGGAGCACGGGTTTAACGAAATCATGTATGCGGAGGATCTGGAGGAGGCAGTGCAGGTATGTGCGGTTTACGCCGATGCCGGGGACTGCGTGCTCTTAAGTCCCGCCTGCGCAAGCTGGGGGATGTTTAAGGATTTTGAAGAACGGGGACGTGTCTTTAAGAAGAGCGTCATGGACCTGTAGGAGGTAAGAAGAAATGGCTGGAAACAAGCGCCGGACGGGAAGGCCGGGAGGAATGACGGGGACAGCGCCGGCCAGAGTGCCGGCGCGGCACAATACAGCAGAACGAAGAAGAACCCAGTCCGGCAAACGTCAGGCGGTTTCCGGGAATGTAAGACAGGAAGGAAACAGACAGGTTTCAGAAGGCCAGAAGCAGGCAGCACAACGGCCCAGACCAGCGGCCGGTCAGAGGCAGGCCGCGGCAGACAGGAGGCCGGATTTAGGGTATCCGGCGGCAGGAAACAGGAAGAAAGCCCGCCCGGCTCAGTCCTACGAAAGCAGAGACGCCAGGGCCTATCAGCCTCAGAACCCACCGAAAAAGAAGAAGGTGCGCCGGTTTTATGACCTGACCCTGGTGCTTATTGTAGTGGCCCTTACCGTGTTCGGTCTGGTGATGATCTACAGCGCCAGTTCCTATACGGCTCAGATCAGTGAGGAATTTGGAAACAACAGCGCGTATTTTATGCGCCGCCAGGGCATTATTGCGGCAGGCGGCTTTGTGCTTATGCTGTTCATATCCAAGATGGATTATCACTGGCTTTATCGGCTGGCAGTGCCCTCCTATGCGCTGTCCTATGTGCTGATGATCCTGGTAAGCATCGTCGGTAAAGACGTAAACGGAAAAAAAAGATGGCTGGGTGTGGGGCCGTTCAGCTTTCAGCCTGCGGAGTTTGCCAAGATCGCGCTGATTATCATGCTGGCGGCGGTGATCACGAAACTGGGAGGCAAGATTAACCAGTGGAAAACCATGGGGAAGGTATTTCTCCTGGCCCTGGCCATCGCCGCCGTCGTGGCCCTCAATAACCTAAGTACCGGCATCATTCTTGCTGGAATCGGATTTGTGGTCCTTTTTGTGGCGTGCAAGGTAAAATGGCCTTTTTTTGCGGCGGGAGGCCTGGCTTTGGGGACGCTGGCGGCCGCCGGACCCATTGGAACGTTTCTTTTAAATATCCATCTCCTTCAGCCATACCAGTTCCGCCGGATCGAGGCGTGGCTGAACCCGGAGCTGGATCCTGAGGGAAAGAGCTTCCAGGTTCTTCAGGGACTCTACGCCATCGGCTCCGGCGGACTTATGGGCCAGGGACTGGGAGAGAGCATCCAGAAACTGGGATTTCTTCCGGAGTCTCAAAACGATATGATCTTTGCCATTATCTGCGAGGAACTGGGGCTTTTTGGGGCAGTGGCGGTTATCATGCTGTTTCTCCTTATGATCTATCGGTTTGTGATGATTGCCAATGACGCTCCGGATCTGTTCGGCGCTCTTTTGGTGGTAGGGATCATGGGACATATTGCGATCCAGGTGATATTAAATATTGCCGTAGTGACCAACACCATTCCCAATACGGGAATCACCCTTCCATTTATCAGCTACGGAGGCACCTCGGTGCTCTTTCTTATGGTGGAGATGGGAATCGTCCTAAGTGTTTCCAACCAGATCAAGGCGGTGGTCTGATAGAAGAGGCCGCCTTTTTTGCACAAAAGGCGGCAAAAGGGCATATACTTTCGTATAGATATTTGCGGAGGTGGTCTTTTGTCTGCGATCCGTGTAACCGGCCTTTTGCCCTTAGAAGGGGAAATATCCATACAGGGCTCCAAAAACGCGGTCCTTCCTATGATGGCGGCCGCTCTCCTGCACAGAGGCCTGACAGTTCTTACCAATGTGCCGAAGATTCGTGACGTGGCCTGTATGACCAGGATCCTGGAACATCTGGGCTGTGCCTGCATCTGCCGGGGCAGCAGCATTTTTATGGATGCCAGGGAAGTACAAAGGACGGAAATACCGGAAGAATACGTCCGGTCCATGCGCTCATCCATCATTGTGCTTGGCGCTCTTTTGGGACGGCTGGGAGAGGGGAGCTGCTGCTATCCGGGAGGCTGTCTCATCGGAGCCAGACCTATTGACCTGCATCTGGCGGCCCTTAAAAGTCTGGGGGCACAGATCTGTGAGGAAGAAGGTATTATAAAAGCTGTGACCAGAACGAAAAAGGGTCTGGAGGGAACGGAGATTCTTTTTGCCTATCCCAGTGTGGGAGCCACAGAGCAGGCTCTTCTGGCTGCTGTTCTGGCAGACGGGGTGACTGTGATCCGGGGAGCTGCCATGGAACCGGAGATCAGTCAGCTGTGTCATTTCCTTAATAATATGGGTGCGGTGATCTGCGGGACAGGTACGTCGACCCTGATGATTCAGGGAGTGCAATGCCTGAAGGACAGCACCTTTAGGGTGGAAGGCGACCGGATCGCGGCCGGTACCTATGGGGCGGCCGTGATGGCGGCCGGAGGAGATATAACTTTAAAAGGCATCCGGCCTTCCTCTCTGCGTCTTCCGCTGATGCTGCTTGAACAGGCAGGCGCAGAGGTGGACTGCGCAGAAGAGGGAAGAACGCTTTCAGCCACCGGCATCGGTTGGGAGCAGGAGGGGAGAATTCGAATCCGCAGGGAAGGGCGTCCGGGCCCATTAAACCTTAAAACAGGACCCTATCCTGAGTTTCCCACCGATCTTCAGTCACCGTTTATGGCATTTCTGGCGGCCGCAAGGGGAACCAGCCGGATTGAGGAACGGGTGTTTGAGGAGCGGTTTGGCACAGTGGGAGAACTTGTGAAAATGGGCGCATCCATCCGTATTGAAGAGAAAACGGCTGTCATATGCGGGAAGTACCCCTTAAGGGGAGCTTGCGTAAAGGCGGCGGATCTGCGGGGAGGGGCCGCTCTTGTAGTCGGGGCCCTGGCTGCGGAGGGAGAAACCATCATCAAAGACTGCGGCCACATTGAACGGGGGTATGAAGATATCTGCAGAGATCTGTCGGCCCTGGGGGCGGGGATCGGCTGGATAGGAGAGTGATGCACAGGATGAGAAAAAAAGAGGAAAAACATCATATGATTCTGGGGATTGCCGTGGCAGCCATTCTGCTTACGGCTATCCTTGTTTTGTCGGTAAGAATCCAGGAAGTGACCGTATCCGGCAGCAGCCGCTACAGCGCAAAGCAGGTGGAGGAGCTTCTTTTTTCCGGCCGTCTGGGAAAAAATTCAGCCATCGCCTATGTAAAGGACCGGTTTCAGCCTCACAGACAGATCCCGTTTGTAGAGGACTATAAGATCGTATTCCATGGCCCCTTTAAGGCAGAGGTCATTATTTATGACAAGAGCATTGTGGGCTACGTTTCCTATATGAGCAGCTATATGTATTTTGACAGGGAGGGGATTGTGGTGGAAAGCTCCGGCAGCAAGCTTGCGGGGATTCCATGGATCACAGGCATGGATCTTGGCCGGGTGGTTCTATATCAGCCTCTTCCGGTGAAAGACAGCCGGATCTTTGAGGAGGTATTAAACCTGACACAGCAGCTTTCCCTGTACCAGATTTCCGTAGACCAGATCCGATTTAATGCCTATAACCAGCCTACCCTTACCATTGGCCAGATGGAGGTGCCTCTTGGAGATACGGGAAATATAGACGGCAAGTTATCTGTGCTAAACGACATATTAAAGGATCAGCCCCAGCTTAAGGACATCAGAGGAACCCTGGAACTGAGCGAGTATAACGAGACCAATGACCGGGCGGGGATTACATTTAAAAGGAAATGAAACGGAAAGGCCGGGTTTGACAAAAATACAAAATTCGGGGTTGATTTTTTTTATAAAATCAAATATAGTATTAGTTAGGCTAAAAGAGTGACATTATAATAAAGAAATACCTGAAAAGAGGACAGATGCATTCCTGAACCATTAGATTCTGAAACCGGGGGTGCATGGAACGGATAAGGAGGATAAGTATCTTGTTAGAGATTAAGATAAATGAGTCAGAGAATGCCGCAAGAATCATCGTAGTAGGCGTAGGCGGTGCGGGCAATAACGCAGTAAACCGTATGATTGACGAGAACATCGCCGGAGTGGAATTCATCGGCATCAACACGGATAAGCAGGCTCTTCAGTTCTGCAAGGCTCCTACAGCGATGCAGATCGGCGAGAAGCTGACTAAAGGACTGGGCGCAGGCGCGAGACCAGACGTAGGTGAGAAGGCTGCAGAGGAGAGTTCTGAGGAGATTTCCCAGGCGTTAAAGGGAGCGGATATGGTATTCGTTACCTGCGGTATGGGAGGCGGAACCGGAACCGGAGCGGCTCCCGTTGTTGCAAAGATTGCCAAGGATATGGGGATTCTGACCGTAGGCGTAGTGACAAAGCCGTTCCGTTTTGAGGCAAAAGCCCGTATGACCAACGCCTTAAACGGCATCGAATGTTTAAAGCAGGCAGTGGATACGCTGATCGTGATTCCAAATGACCGTCTCCTGGAGATCGTTGACCGCCGCACCACAATGCCGGATGCTCTTAAGAAGGCAGATGAGGTTCTTCAGCAGGCTGTTCAGGGCATTACCGATCTGATCAATGTTCCTGGACTGATCAATCTGGACTTTGCAGATATCCAGACAGTCATGATCGATAAGGGAATCGCCCATATCGGTATTGGTAAGGCAAAGGGTGATGACAAGGCCATTGAGGCTGTAAAGCAGGCTGTATCCAGCCCGCTGCTTGAGACCACCATTGAGGGCGCAAGCCATGTGATCATCAATATCTCCGGCGACATCAGCCTGATTGAGGCAAATGACGCCGCAAGCTATGTACAGGAGCTGGCAGGCGACAATGCAAATATCATTTTCGGTGCCATGTATGATGAAAATGCACAGGATGAGGCAAGCATCACCGTAATCGCCACCGGACTGGACGAGCACAACGCTACTTCCTCCGTGACGAAGGCTATGGCAGGCTTTACCAACTTTAAGGCAAAGTCCCCGGCTCCTCAGGCAGCTCAGCCTGAGCGTGCGGCAGCTCCGGAGGCTGCGGCTACAGCTTCCGCCGGTTTTGCAAAGCCGGTTCAGTCTGCGTTCGTCCGCGGCTTTGGACAGCAGCAGACTAACACTCCGGCTCCCAGCCTGAATATTCCGCGGTTCGGCCAGAATACGGAAAACGCAGGTTCCAACGGGAATACGGGTGCAGCGCAGGCCTCCAACGGTTCTGGAACTCCCCAGCCCGCAGCGCCGTCTTTCCGTCCCACTGCCAATAAGGAAATGCAGATCAATATTCCTGATTTCCTGAAGAATAAGCGATAATTGAATCAGGTATTTTAGAACCCATATAAATTAGATCCGCAGAACAGGTGACAATATATGTCATTTGTTCTGCGGATTTTTTATATCCCCCTGCGCTGCCTGCCGGTGTAAGGTCATATCCTGTCGAAAACTTCTTTTGGTTTTCCCTTTCCCTTCGACAGCATTTGCACTTAAGAACAGTTATAATGTCTATTGGACAGATTGATAAAGGAGGTGAGGCCGGGATAAAGTGGTTTATCGGGTCTACATAGATGAAGTATTTGCCATAAATATGGCGATGGATTTGATCGTACTGACGGTAGTGAACCGGGTGCTCTGTTACCGGGCCAAAACCGCAAAGCTCGTGAGGGGTGCGGCGTTGGGGGCGGTCTGGGCCTGTGTAACGGCGGTGTTTCCTGGAATGCCCTTCATATGCAGAGCGGCCGGAACGTATTTGGCTGTTGGAGCCCTTATGGCAGTGTGTGCCTTTGGAATCCGCCGGATCAGGGAAGTTTTTCGTGCCGTGGCAGGTATTTATCTGGCTTCCGTGATTCTGGGAGGTGTAATGATGGTCTTTGCAGAGCAGATGGGCCCTGGAGGTGTATTGGAAGGTGCAGCCAGAATACTAAATGAGGAGAGGATACTCGGAAGGCCTGTGGGAACATGGTGTTTTTTAGTTCTGGGCGGAGCAGCTTTCTCCTTTGGGGCAGCCCGGTGGATCCGCGGACTGGCAGATTCATTTCACAGGAAAAAGGCGCTGTGCAGGGTGACTCTTCGGCAGGGGGATAAGACGCTTACCACCGCTGGACTGATTGATACGGGAAATCGCCTGAGAGAACCGGTCAGCGGCCGTCCGGTTCATGTGGCCTGGCGGGGCGTCATGGAAGAACTATGTCCAAAAGTAAAAGGAATCACCTATGTGCCCTACCGCAGTGTAGGCGGAGAAGGCCTTCTTGCGGCAGTTACGCTGGATGAAATAAAAGTGGAGCAGGAGGGGACCTGCTATACACTTATAAAGCCTCTGGTGGCTGTGGCAAAGCAGCCCCTTTCTCCTGCCGGAGAATATGAGGTGCTGATACAGGATTCAGATACAGCCTCCTGACCATGGCGTTTGGGGGCGATATGTAAGCGGGAGGAAATAAAATGATTGTAAGAGTATCCATACCAAACCGTTTTCAGTTTAAAACGGCTCCCAGTTTCCGGACTATGCTGGTTCAAAAACAGGGGGAAGTTCATTATATCGGAGGGGCAGATATCCTTCCGCCGCCTCTGGAGGCCGCGGAGGAAGGCCGGATGATCGGCCTTTTAGGGAGTGATCAGGACCATCATGCCAGATCCTCTCTGATCGAGCATAACCTGCGTCTGGTAGTTTATATTGCAAAAAAATTTGACAATACCAGCGTTGGAGTAGAGGATCTGATCTCGATTGGTACGATTGGCCTCATAAAAGCCATCAATACATTCAAACCCGATAAAAATATCAAGCTGGCCACCTACGCCTCGCGGTGCATTGAAAATGAGATACTCATGTACCTGAGACGAAACAATAAGACTCGCCTAGAGGTGTCGATTGACGAGCCCTTAAACGTGGACTGGGATGGAAATGAACTGCTTTTATCCGATATTCTGGGAACGGATGAGGACGTGATCTATCATGGCATTGAGGATGAGATCGAAAAGGATCTCTTAAATACTGCCATCAGCCATCTGGAGCCCAGAGAACGCCGGATCGTAGAGCTGCGCTATGGCCTTACAAACGAGGACGGCGATGAGATGACCCAGAAGGAGGTAGCGGATCTTTTGGGAATCTCTCAGTCTTACATATCAAGGCTGGAGAAAAAGATTATGAAAAGGCTGAAAAAGGAGATCGTCCGGTTCGAGTAGATGGCAGGAGAACAGACAGTGCGCATAAAAATACGCCGCAGTTTCCGTGAGAAGCAAAACGGAGAGTGCGGCGTATTTTTTAAGGGTGTTTTTACCGCAGCTGCACCATATTATCTTTGATCTTAAAGGTGCCGAAGCTGCGTATAAAGCTGGAGAGCCGGCTGAAACCGTACTGCTTGATATCAAAGTTGGGAAACTTCTTTTTCAGTTCCTCGTGGATAATGCTTAAATTATCAACATGGCCTTTGTTGCTCTGAATCAGGCGGATGATTTCTTTTTCGATGTCAGCCTTTGAAGTGGAGGCGGATTTTTCCTGGACAAAATAGCCCCCATGAAGCTTTACCACCTGAAAATCGCTGTTGTCCAAGCTTTCAAGGAAGGTGGAAAGCTTGGAATAGCCGTAATTTCTCACATCAAAGTCGGAGAAACGCTTAGTCAGGAAATTTCCTACCTTTGCAAGGATAATAGGCTGGTTCTGGCTGTTGTTCTCGATGAGAAGCTTGGTGATGGCCTTCTGGATCTCATCGATGGAAGTGATCGTTTTTTGTATCTCGTCAATGGAGGGCACCTCGGTCTTGGACGCCGCCATGGCATTTACCCGTCCCCTGGCCGTGGGAACCGCCTCAGGCGTATCCTCTGAGGAAATAATCTCCAGAAGCTTAAAGGTATCGCAGGCTGCCCGGAAGGGTTTGGGTGTTTTTTGCTCTCCGATACCCATGACGAACATACCGGCCTCCCGCAGCCGCTGGGCCAGCTTGGTAAAATCTGAGTCGCTGGACACCAGACAGAAACCATCTACATTTCCCGAATATAAAATGTCCATGGCGTCGATGATCATGGCAGAGTCGGTAGCGTTCTTGCCGGTGGTGTAGCTGTACTGCTGGATAGGGTTGACGGACCAGTCCAAAAGAACATTCTTCCACCCCCTTTTTCGTTATCGGTCCAGTCACCATAGATCCGTTTGTAGGTTGCGATCCCGATATCGGATACCTCATCCAGGATATACTTGATATACTTTGGCGATACATTGTCTGCATCGATCAATACTGCAAATCTGCGTTCATTCTGTTCCATATATTATGTCTGCCGCTTTCTGTTAGGATAGGACTATCATATCATCAGTGTACCATATGAAAGCCCAGGGGGCAAGAAGGTTTGTTCGACATTTATAAAATCTCCCGGTCCTGTGAGGGCTTATCCGACAGCCTGCGGATCGAGGCTGCGTATTCTGAGGGCGTCATGGAGGTCAGCTGCTTAAACTGCCGGGAAAAGTAGCGGATGGAATTGTAGCCCAGACGGTCAGCAATCTGGGTGAAATTTAACTGGTTATCGCGTATCATCTGCCGGGCAGTGCCGACCTTCATCATGGAGAAAAACTCAAGTTAGGAAAATGGGATTTTCCGCTATACTGTGGGTATAACGACCGTCCCCGACAGCGTATGATCTGCAAAGCAGACAGCGGAAACCGGACGGCAGAAGGAGGAGATCATATGGCAAAAACAAGGGGCAGAGTAACCCTTCCAAGCGAATCTGGCTTTTTAAGACAGACAAAGGAACTGATGGACCAGGGGGGAGATGATGCCATCCGCGACAGCGACGGAACCAAACGGACACAATGAGTTTGCCCAAAAGCATATGGAGGAGTGCCAGCAGCTTTACCTGATGTTCTGGCGTTTTACTGCTGTGAGAGGCAGGCTGGAAATGGATTTTATGGAAGAGTATTTCAGTCAGCAGGTGGTACCGGACTGTTATCATGACCCCAAAATGTGGTGGGAGGTCCATGGACCGGACGACGGGGGAGCCGGTTCCGGCAGAAGAATGGGAACTGACAGGTGCCGCCATGCCTCAGGGATTTGGAGACGGGAAAGAATTTAAAGGGGTGGGAAACACCTGTGCCATGCGGGTCATTTTGCCCCATCCAAAGCCGTTTCACGAGTATACGGTATGGTTCTGCGACCAGGGGAGTATGCCGCATGGACGATCGCGGTTATCTGACGGATATCAGAGAGCGAACCCGGATCGAAAAGCACGGCGGCAGGGCCGAGTTTAGTGAGGACAGGGCCAGACCTGGGAAGAGCTTCCAGCTTCCGCCATTGTTTCCATGAGTCTGTGGGGAGCTACCTGCTATAACCTGGTGGAAAAACCAGAGGATTTTTATCAGAGCAGAAAAGCGTTCGGGCATTTTCAGCGGCTTCTGGCAAAGTATCCGGCCAGGGAGCTGACCGAGACGATTCCGGGCTTTCACGATACGCTGGCACGGTTTGAGGTCTTTAAAAAGGCGATGGCCGGGGATGTCTGCGCAAGAGCCAGTGCCATGAGAGAGGAGATCCAGTTTGTCTTAGACCGGGAAAAGGATATGGGGATTGCCATGGAAATACTGGCAGCCGGCGAGTTTCCTCTGCGCGTGACTCATAATGATACCAAGCTGAATAATATCATGATTGATGATAAAACAGGGCAGGCCATCTGCATCATTGATCTTGACACAGTGATGCCGGGCCTGTCTGTCTTTGATTTCGGCGATTCTATCCGGTTCGGGGCCAATACGGCAGAGGAGGATGAGGTAGATACTGCAAAGGTATCTTTGTCGCTTCCTCTTTTTGAGATCTATACCAGAGGATTTTTAGAAGGCTACGCCGGAAGTCTGACAAAGGCAGAGGTGCGGATGCTGCCCCAGGGAGCAAGGCTGATGAGCCTGGAGTGTGGGATGCGTTTCTTGACCGATTATCTCTCAGGAGATACGTACTTTAAGATTGCCAGAGAAAATCACAACCTGGATCGCTGCCGCACCCAGTTTGCGCTGGCGGCGGATATGGAGCGGAAATGGAAACAAATGGAGGAAATCGTTGAGAAAGTGGAGCGCTCTTTTTGCGGACGCTGATCGATTCTGACGCTGGAAAACGGGGTCAGGGCGTGTATTCCCTCAGCTTCTGAGGGAACGGTCAGTTCAGATAGTTCCGCATGGACTTTAAAGCGCTTTTTTCCAGCCGTGAGACCTGGGCCTGGCTGATGTGGATCTCCTTTGCCACTTCAGTCTGGGTCTTTCCCTCAAAGAAACGCATATCAATAATGTGGCGTTCCCGGTCAGGGAGACGTTTCATGGCCTCCACTAAGGAAAGATCCTCCACCCAGTTTTCCTCCAGGTTTTTCTTGTCGCTGATCTGATCCATCACATAGAGGGGATCGCCGCCGTCGGTATACACTGGTTCATAAAGGCTTACCGGTGTCTGGATGGCATCCAGGGCGTAGGTGATCTCCTCTCCGGGGACGCCGATTTCCTGGGAAATCTCCATGAGGGTGGGTTCCTTGGAGTGACGCCGCGTCAGCTGCTCTTTGGCATAGAGGGCTTTGTAGGCGGTATCTCTGAGAGATCGGCTTACGCGGATAGAATTATTGTCCCGCAGATAGCGGCGCACCTCGCCAAGGATCATGGGCACTGCGTAGGTGGAAAACTTTACATTCTGAGTGATATCGAAATTATCGATGGCCTTGATAAGGCCGATACAGCCAATCTGAAACAGATCGTCAATATTTTCCTGGTTTCCGGAAAAGCGCTGGATGACACTTAAGACCAGACGCAGGTTTCCCTTGATATACTGTTCCCTGGCCTCCTTATCTCCCTTCAAGATCCGTGAAAATAATTCTTCCTTCTCTTCACTGCTAAGGAGCGGCAGCCTGGCAGTATTGACGCCGCAGATTTCAACCTTATAGCATGACATGGTCCATACCTCCATTTATTTGAGTGTACGCACGGGAACGGGCTGTGCTTTTTTGTTCTGGTTATAAAAGAATGATGGACGGAACGGGAATGTTTTATACTTCCTTTTCTATCCAGAAGAACGGACTGGCAGATGGAAGATGGAAAATAGCGGGAAATTTTCTTGGGAATGTCTGGCTGCGAGTCATGGAATATACCATAGAACCTGAGCTGGATCGGAGAGAACAAGAATCGGATTATACTTTGAGGATATTTAAGCGTGATGAGGGCCGGGAATGGGAAAGGGACGCCGAAAACAGCTGTCAGACAAAAAACCGTGCTGAGAGGATGATCTTCTCAAGCACGGCTTTTTATCCAGTCTGGCGGTCTAAATCAACTCCAGAAAGCCTTGTAAGGGCTGCTGCTGGATCCGTTTACTGTGTATTTTTTCGGTACAGGATTAAAAGCCCCTTTAACAGCAGTGCATCATCATAAATGATCCTGTGCCTGCAAAGCGGCGTGATAAACCGGGCCAGTCCTCCGGTGGCAATTACAGTGGGCGTTTCTTTCAGCTCCTTTTCCATCCGGTCCAGGATTCCGTCGATCATATCTACATTGCTGAAAATAATCCCGGCCCTCATGCAGTCAATGGTATTTTTACCAATTACCTTATCTGGAACTTCCAGACTGATATAGGGGAGCTGGGCGGTTTTTCCGCTGAGGGAATTTAAAGACACCCGAAGGCCCGGCAGGATAACGCCGCCGATGTAATTTCCGTGCTTGTCCGCCACACTTAAGGTCGTAGCAGTACCCATATCGATCACCACAAGGGGGAGCGGATGTTCGTGGCTGGCAGCCACCACATCTACGATCATATCGCTGCCTACGGTTTTGGGGTTGTCCATAAGGATATTGACGCCGGTCTTGATGCCGGGACCCACCAGAAGGGGGGAGACGCCTACAGCTTTTTCCACTGCCCGCAGGATAGTGGAATTTAAAGGGGGAACCACAGAGGAAAGAATGGCGCCCTCGATGGAATCGCTGTGGATCTGGTGCATTTCAAGCACATTTTTAATAGCAACGGCATATTCTGTATCCGTGCGGTTCTGGTCTGTGGTGACCCGTTCAATAAAATAGGTCTTTTCTTCGTCGATTCCTCCGATCACGGTATTGGTATTTCCCATATCAATGGCTAAAATCATGTAAAAGACTCCTTTCTGCCACAGGTATTTTCATCAATGAAAATTTGTGCTATGATTGTATCATAGAAAAAACGGAAAAACAACCGGAGGAAGCTTATGTTAAAAGGAAAAACAATACTCCTTGGAGTTACCGGCAGCATTGCGGCCTATAAGATTGCCGGCCTTGCCAGCGCCCTGGTAAAAGCAGGGGCGTCCGTTCACGTTCTCATGACGGAAAACGCCGTGAACTTCATCAATCCCATTACCTTTGAGACGCTGACCGGCCACAAGTGCCTGGTGGATACCTTTGATCGGAACTTTGAGTTCAGCGTAGAGCACGTGTCCCTGGCAAAGGCAGCGGATCTTTTTTTAGTTGCTCCCGCGTCAGCCAATGTGATCGGAAAGCTGGCCCATGGAATTGCGGATGATATGCTCACAACTACCTTTATGGCCTGCACCTGTCCGAAACTGGTTTCTCCAGCCATGAATACGCGGATGTATGAAAATAATATCCTGCAGGATAATTTAAAAACGCTGGGGCACTACGGCATTGAGGTGATCCGGCCAGCCGACGGCTATCTGGCCTGCGGCGATACGGGAGCCGGGAAGATGCCGGAGCCGGAGACGCTCTTTGAGTATATCCTTCGCGCCGCCGGATATCCTAAGGACCTGGCGGGAAAGAAGATTTTAGTAACTGCCGGTCCTACCCGCGAATCCATTGATCCGGTGCGCTATATCACCAACCATTCCACCGGGAAAATGGGATACGCCATCGCAAAGGCCGCCGCTTACAGGGGAGCAGAGGTGACGCTGGTTACAGGGCCGGTGGCGCTTAAGCCGCCTCTTTTTGTAAATACTGTGCCGGTTGAGAGTGCAGAGGAAATGTATGAGGCGGTTACAGCGGCGGCAGAGGCTCAGGACATCATCATCAAGGCGGCTGCGGTGGCGGATTACCGCCCTTCCCAGACGGCAGAGGATAAGATCAAGAAGGCCGACGGGAACATGGATATCGCCCTGGAGCGCACAAAGGATATCTTGGGATGGCTGGGAAGTCACCGCAGACCGGGCCAGTTTTTGTGCGGCTTTTCCATGGAAACGAGAGATCTTCTGGCAAACTCAAGGGCCAAGCTTGAAAAGAAGAATGCAGACATGATCGTGGCCAACAGCTTAAAAACTGAAGGGGCCGGTTTTGGGACGGATACCAATCTGGTGACGCTGATTACAAAGGAGGGCCAGACCGAGCTTCCCAAAATGACCAAGGAAAAAGTGGCAGACCGGCTGCTGGATGAGATCAGGAACCGTCTTGACTTTGGTCTTTAATCATAATAAAATATGCTAAGAAAAATCATACAATCACCAGGAACGGAGGAAACGACCATTGTCACAGACAGATGATCAGATGATAGAACAGATAAAAAAGCGTAGGACGTTTGCCATTATTTCCCATCCCGATGCAGGTAAGACCACACTGACCGAGAAATTTCTTCTTTATGGAGGCGCCATCAACCTGGCCGGTACCGTAAAAGGACGCAAGGCGGCAAAGCACGCGGTTTCCGACTGGATGGACATCGAGAAGGAGAGAGGTATTTCCGTTACTTCTTCTGCCATGCAGTTTAACTATGACGGTTTCTGTATCAATATCCTTGATACACCGGGACACCAGGACTTCTCAGAGGATACCTACCGCACGCTTATGGCGGCGGATTCTGCCGTCATGGTCATCGACGGCTCCAAGGGTGTGGAGGCGCAGACGATTAAGCTTTTTAAGGTCTGTGTTATGCGCCATATTCCTATTTTTACCTTTATAAACAAGTTTGACCGTGAAGCCAGAGATCCGTATGAGCTGCTGGATGAAATCGAGGACGTGCTGGGCATCCGAACCTGTCCCGTCAACTGGCCCATTGGCTGCGGGAAGAATTTTAAGGGCGTGTATGACCGGTTTACAAAGAAGATCTCCACGTTTACTGCTGCCATGGGAGGAGCAAAGGAGGTAGCTACCCAAGAGTTTGACGCGGCCGACGCTGATGTGGAGTCTGTGATCGGCTCCATCTATCACCAGCAGCTTCTGGATGATATTGAGCTTCTGGACGGAGCCAGTGATGAACTGGATATGGACCGGGTACAGCGGGGAGATTTATCACCGGTATTTTTTGGCTCTGCCCTGACAAACTTTGGTGTAGAAACCTTTTTGGAGCATTTCTTAAAAATGACCACCCCGCCGCTTCCAAGGAAAACACTGACCGGGCAGATCGATCCCTTCCGCAGCGATTTCTCTGCCTTTGTATTTAAAATCCAGGCCAACATGAACAAGGCCCACAGAGACAGGATCGCTTTTATGCGTATCTGCTCCGGCAAGTTTGAGGCGGGCATGGAGGTAAATCACGTCCAGGGAGGCAAGAAGATCCGTCTGACCCAGCCGCAGCAGCTTATGGCCCAGGACCGCAAGATCGTGGAGGAGGCCTATGCCGGCGACATTATCGGCGTCTTTGATCCGGGGATTTTCTCCATTGGAGATACGCTGTGCACCTCCAGCGAAAAGTTTGAGTTTGAAGGCATCCCCACCTTCGCTCCTGAGCATTTTGCCAGAGTACGTCAGGTGGATACCATGAAGCGCAAGCAGTTTATCAAGGGTGTGAACCAGATCGCTCAGGAGGGCGCGATCCAGATCTTCCAGGAGTTTAATACAGGAATGGAGGAGATCATTGTAGGTGTGGTGGGCGTGCTGCAGTTTGAGGTGCTGACCTACCGTCTGCAGAGCGAGTACAACGTAGAGGTGATTCTGGAAAAACTGCCTTACGAGCACATCCGCTGGGTCGAGAACCCTCAGGAGGTGGATGTGGCCAGGCTTATGGGTACATCCGATATGAAGCGGATCAAGGACTTAAAGGATAATCCGCTGCTTTTATTTATCAACAGCTGGAGCGTGGGTATGGTCTTAGACCGCAATCCGGGACTTAAATTAAGCGAATTCGGCACCAATTAGCTGTTGGAAAGGCGCCGTCATATATAAGGAGGTTTTTGAATATGTCAAAGGTAGAAGTAGTAAGAGCCGCTATGGTTCAGGCTATGAAGGCAAAGGATAAGGCAAGAAAGGACTCCCTTTCCATGCTGCTTTCCGCATTAAAGAACGCGGAGATCGACAAGAGAGAGCCCCTGACAGAGGCAGAGGAAAATGCCATTGTAAAAAAGGAGATCAAGCAGACCCAGGAAACCTACGATCTGGCTCCCGCGGACCGGGAGGATATCAGGAAAGAGGCGGCAGAAAGACTGGCTGTTTATAAGGAGTTCGCTCCTGAGGATATGAGCGTGGATCAGATCCGGGAAGTGATCGGCGAGGTCTTAAAAGAGCTTGGCCTGGAGTCGCCTTCCCAGAAGGATAAGGGCGCTATTATGAAGGCGCTGATGCCGAGAGTCAAGGGAAAGGCAGACGGGAAAACGGTAAATGAAACCCTGGCAGGTATGCTGAACGAATCATAAATAACGGGTGGCAAAAGGAGGACAATATGTACAGAAAAGAGATAGAGGGTTTTATTGATTCTCACAGACAGGAGATGATCGAGGACATCTGCAAGCTCTGTCGGATCAACAGCGAAAAAATGCCTTATACGGAGGGAAAGCCTTACGGCGAGGGAGCCTTTGACGCTCTTCATGCCGCTCTGGCAATGATGGAGGAGTATGGCTTTTCCATCACAAACTATGACAATTATGTAGGTACGGCTGATTTAAATGACAAGGAACGCCAGCTGGATATTCTGGCTCATCTGGATGTGGTTCCGGCAGGAGAGGGCTGGACGGTTACCGAGCCCTTTGAGCCGGTGGAAAAGGACGGAAAGCTCTACGGCCGCGGCACGGCTGACGATAAGGGCCCGGCTGTGGCGGCTCTTTACGCCATGCGCGCCATTAAGGAGTTAAATATCCCGGTAAAGAAGAATGTCCGTCTGATCCTGGGAACGGACGAGGAGTGCGGAAGCAGCGATATTGAGGTGTATTACAAAAGGGAGCAGGAAGCGCCAATGACATTTTCACCGGATGCTGCTTTTCCTGTGATCAATATTGAAAAGGGACGGATCCCCGGCGGATTTACCGCGTCCTTTGCGGCTTCTGAGGCGCTTCCAAAGATTGTTTCCATTGATGCGGGAATCAAGGTAAACGTAGTTCCGGGCAAGGCTAAGGCAGTGGTAGCCGGTCTGGATATGGATGTGCTTACGGCTGCCGCTGATGAGGCAGAGAAAAAGACGGGCGTTTCTTTCACCTTCGGAGAGACAAAAGGCGGTATGCAGATTACCGCTGAGGGTAAGGGCGCTCACGCATCTACGCCGGACGAGGGGGTTAATGCCCTTACCGGCCTGCTTTTATACCTTACCAGCCTGCCCCTTGCAGACAGTCCTCAGCTTACGGCCATCAGGAGCCTTGCAACGCTCTTCCCCCACGGCGACACCAGAGGGAAGGCTGTGGGGATTGCCATGGAGGATGAGCTTTCCGGCCCCTTAACCCTGGCTCTTGATATGCTGACCGCAGATGATACCCACTTAGAGGGCGCCTTTGACTGCCGTGCCTGCCTGTGCGCCACAGAGGAGAACAGTCTGGACGTGATCCGCGCCCGGATGGCAGAAGAGGGCCTTACCTTAAATGCAGACCAGATGACGCCTCCCCACCATGTAGACGGCAATTCCCATTTCGTAAAGACGCTGTTAAAGGCATATGAGGAATATACCGGCCTGAAGGGAAGCTGCCAGTCTACAGGCGGAGGCACCTATGTGCACCATTTAAAGAACGGCGTTGCCTTCGGCGCTTCCATGCCGGGGACAGACAATAAGATGCACGGAGCCGATGAGTTTGCGGTGATCGACGAGCTTTTAACCAGCGCAAAGATCTTTGCTCAGGTAATCGCGGATCTGTGCTGTTAGCGCACCATTCCGATAAACACAGTTACGTTTTAGGGAGTCTGCAAAAAGAAACTGCTTGACAAACCGATATAAGTGATGTATCTTTAAAACTAACATTATTTCCAGCTGAATAATAGGAAATGATCATCGGTCAGAGCAGGAGGTTTTTCATGAATCAGTTCAGAGCCATGCAGATGAATATGGATATGATGAACAGCATCTATATGTGCTGTGTATCTGTATGCTTTGAAAACTGAATCAAAAACATCTGCATGGATTTGGGATCATGATATAAAAGGGATAGAAGAGATGATATTTCGGGGTTGCAGGTCCGTGCAGGATCGCAGCCCCGTTTTTGCTGTCAGGATTGCGAAAAGCCGCGGCAGACTTTCCTGAGGAGCTTTGCCGTCTGTGCCGGCGTCAGGAGAGCAGATATGTGGGATCGGACCAAAGAAAGGAATGAAAGCATGGATCAGAAAAAAGAAGAGGCCATTATCCGCCTGGAAGGCCTCGGAAAACAATTTGCCACATCAAACGGTACGGTAACGGCTCTGGATGATATCAATCTAGAGATCCGCCGGGGCGAGATATTCGGCATTATCGGCCTTTCCGGCGCAGGAAAGAGCACCCTGGTGCGCTGCATCAACTATCTGGAGGAACCCACCTCCGGCCGCGTTATCTTTGAGGGAAAAAATCTGTCGGCCATGAAGGAGAAGGAAAAACGTCTGGCCAGACAGTCCATGGGGATGATTTTCCAGCAGTTCAACCTGCTGGCTCAGAGAAATGTGCTCCAGAACGTGTGCTTTCCCATGGAAATCGCTCATATGGACAGCAGAAAGGCAAAGGAGCGGGCAAAGGAGCTGCTTAAGCTGGTAGGGCTGGAGGAGCGGATGAAGGCATATCCGGCTCAGCTCTCCGGCGGTCAGAAACAGAGAGTAGCCATCGCAAGAGCCATGGCGACCAACCCCAGGGTGCTGCTCTGTGATGAGGCTACCAGCGCCCTGGATCCAAATACCACGAAGGCGATTTTGGCACTTTTAAAGAAGATTAACCGGGAAATGGGCATTACCGTCATTATGATCACCCATGAGATGGCAGTGATCGAGGCCATCTGTGACCGGGTAGCCATCATTGATCACAGTCATATTGCGGAGTCGGGCAAGGTGTCTGAGATCTTTTCCGGCCCCAAATCCGATATCGGCCGTCAGCTGATCCTGGGAGATGCCTCAGGACAGAAAGAAAACTTTGGAAATTCCAGGCTGATTCGTGTAATCTTTGATGGAAGAGAGTCTTCGGAACCTGTGATCGCCAACATGATTCTGGCCTGCAAGGCACCGGTGAATATCATGCACGCCGATACCAGGGACATCGAAGGCAAGGCCATGGGGCAGATGCTGCTGCAGCTGCCGGAGGATGAGGTGGATGCGGGCCGCATCTGCAATTATCTCAAGACGGCCGGAGTAGCATTTGAGGAGGTGCGGTGATTATGACGTTTGATCAGACAACCATAAATATGCTTTTAAACGGGATCTGGGAAACCGTATATATGGTATTCCTTTCTTCCTTATTATCGTATGTGATCGGTATTCCTCTGGGAATTGCCCTGGTAGTTACAGACCGGGGCGGGATCCGGCCGTTTCCGCTGTTTAACCGGGTTTTGGGCGTTGTGATTAACCTTCTGCGTTCAGTTCCCTTTATCATCCTTCTTGTAATGGTGATCCCTGTCACAAGGCTTATCGTGGGAAAGATCATCGGCCCCAATGCGGCGGTGGTTCCCCTGGTGATTTCCGCTTTTCCTTATATCAGCCGCATGGTGGAATCTTCCTTAAAGGAAGTGGACGCAGGCGTAATCGAGGCAGCCAAGTCCATGGGAGCATCCACCGGCCAGATCATCTGGAAGGTGCTTCTGCCTGAGGCAAAGCCGTCCCTGCTGGTAGGAGCAGCTATTTCCATCACTACAATTGTCGGCTACTCCGCCATGGCGGGCGCTGTGGGAGCGGGCGGTCTGGGAGATATCGCCATCCGCTATGGCTACCACCGGTATGAGACAGATATGATGCTTATCACCGTAGTGCTCCTGGTGATCATTGTGCAGATCATTCAGGAAGTATTCATGCGAATTTCCAGAAAGAGCGATAAGAGGATCCGATAAAAAGGAGCCTTGAATCAATATATGGGCTTTGGCCCGAAAATGAGGAGGAACATATTATGAAAAGAAAGGCATTAAAAACCGCAGTTATTGCTGCCGCTCTGGCTACATCCCTGCTGGCAGGATGCTCAGGAAAAGCAGACGAGACAACTGCTGCTTCCGGGGCAGACCAGAAGGAGACTGCAGAAACATCTGCAGAGGCAAAGGCAGAGGACACGAAGGCAGATGGCAAGCTGGAGAAACTGACCGTGGGCGCGAGCCCTGCTCCCCATGCAGAGATCTTAGAGGCGGCAAGAGAGGTGCTGGCTTCCAAGGGATATGACCTGAAGGTTGTGGAATATACAGACTATGTACTTCCAAACAATGCGCTGGATTCCGGTGATCTGGATGCCAACTATTTCCAGCACCAGCCATATCTGGATTCCTTCAATGCACAAAACGGCACCGATCTGGTGGGCGTGGCAGCGATCCACTATGAGCCCTTTGGCATCTATGCCGGAAAAACCGCTTCTTTAGACGCCATTCCTGATAAGGGAACGGTACTTGTTCCTAATGATCTGACAAATGAGGCGAGAGCGCTGCTTCTCTTAGAGGCTCAGGGACTGATTAAATTAAAAGAGGACGCAGGTCTTGAAGCGACTAAGAATGACATTGTTGAGAATCCTAAGAACCTGGATATCGTAGAGATCGAGGCTGCCCAGCTTCCCCGTTCCCTGCAGGACGGCGACGTAGCTGTTATCAATGGCAACTATGCCATTGAGGCAGGCTTAAAGGTAAGTGACGCACTGGCAACAGAGGATGCAGAGTCTCTGGCTGCCCAGACCTATGGAAACGTGATCGCCGTAAGGGCCGGAGAGGAAGAAAGCCCCAAGACAAAGGCATTAGTTGAAGCCCTTACCAGTCCTGAGGTAAAGGAATTTATGGAGCAGACATACGCAGGTGCGGTAGTTCCTCTGTTCTAAGACAGACAGGCGCGCAGGCAGGATTCCCCTTATAAGGGAGCCGGGAGTGAATACTCCTGGCTCCTTTTGCATATATATGGGTAAGAAATAACCGCCCTGATCCCACAGGGCTGGAAGGCGGGGACGGGATGAACGTATGGAGGAGCGGGGATGAGGATCAGCGAATAAATACAATAAAGGTATCAGTGATATACCCCAGGCCCTTTTTAGAGCCTGGGGTATATTTTTAGCTTAAAATCAGGGATGCTTTTTTTCGTACCCTTCATTTCTTTTGTGTAGATGATTTTCTGGACAATCTCTTTTAGCATGACATTCCGTTCCGCTGGACTGGAACTCCAGTAGGTATCAAGAACGTGCTGAACTTTGGGAACCATGGTAGCTTTGTTGGCTTCTAATTGGCGCTGTTTCTGATAACGCTGTTCCATATCAGCTATTTCAGCTTTTAATAGATCCGTTTCGGCTTTAGAGGCTGTGATACGTTCGCGAAATGTATCGGAATCATATATTTCCGTTTCAAACAATTCATATATTTTGTTTTGCTGGCGCAGCATGGTCTGTAGCTTGCTCTGCTTTTTTTCAAGCTGCGTATGGATGGAGTTGGATGTAATGACGGCTACTGTTTGATCGCCTACAGTGATACTGTATTCTTTAAGCCATTCTTCAAGGCCAAGATAGACCTTTTCCTCCACATCGCTTACAGCAGCACCAGGCATATCGCAATATTTACACAAGTACCAATCATGCGTTTCTTTGGGCGAATGTGGTCTGCGTATAAGGGCATGATCACAGTTGCCACAGCGCAGGATAGTAGCAAGAGAATTTTTTATTTCAGTATTCATAAAAGCAGGACGGAAAGAACGTTGTTGAAAACATCTCTGTACGGCCTCATATGTTTCAAGGTCAATGATTGGTTCGTGTAGGCCGGGGTACTCACAAAAATTTTTATTGATAGGAGTGGACGTCGTTACAATTCCATTTTTTACCTTCTTCTGAATCTTACGTCTCCCACAGCGTATCTTTCCGATATATGCGCAGTTCGTAACGATATCTCGAACTACACCGTTAGTCCACTGACGGCCTGTTCTGGAAGGAATCTGCATATGATTAAGTGCACGGGCGATGCGTGTTGCGCTTGCTGGTAATCCATCAGTTTCAGGAGTACCCTTCAAATACATTTTATAGATCAAGCGAACCACCTCAGCCTCATCAGGAACGATTCGGAGGCTGTATCCCTTCTGATTCTTTAGCTTATATGCTTCATAGCCATACGGGGGCTTTCCGGCCGTCCATTTGCCCTCCTTGGCAGCTTCGTAGCGTCCAGCGACTAGGCGGCGGCGGATGGTCTTGTATTCTCGGCGTGACATGAAAAGGCCGAACTCAAAATACTCCTCATCCATCTCGTTATTTGGATCATAAATTTTCATGGGGGTTATTACGGTAGTGCTGCAGTATTTCAACGTTTCCATAATAAGACCTTGGTCTCGTGTGTCCCCCCGGGCAAGCCGTTCAATCTCAATCACAAGAATACCGTCAGGATGGTTCGATTCGATATCATTTAGCAGATGTAGCATTTCAGGACGAGCAGCAATCGTTTCACCGGACACTACCTCCCTGTACCAGCGGGAAATCTGAATGTGATAGCGGTTTGCCAGTTCTCGCAGAATGTGTTCATGGCGGGCTAGTGTTTCCCCTCCGCCATGAGATTCTGCCTCCTGATCTTCTCTTGATTTTCTTAGGTAGGCGTAGTATACGCCATCTGGTTTTAACAACATCATATCATCTCCTTGTGTGTAACAATATGTTTTTTGTGTACAAAAAATAAGTGCAACTGTGTTACCAATGTATTATTGATACAACAATTACACTTTTATAGTACCAAAATACGCCCCTTGCCAGGACGTACTAAAAATGATATAATACAGATGCTTACTCTGGTTATATCTTTCCAGTATTCTGGCAAGAGAAAATCTATGTAAATCCGTTCGGTGCTGGTAACACCGGGCGATTTTGCTGTTTTATAGGACGGCTCTTGCGTTTTAGGGCTGAATATGCTATAGTAAGAATACAAAGGAAAAGCCAGAGACATCCGGCCTACCCTCTACAATGAAAAATACCTAGTTCCAAATGGAACCGGCCGTCACTATTGGGAGTAGTGGCGGCTATTTTTTATCCTTAAAAATCTCATGAATGAGACTTATAAGGGCTACAATGAAGATACCTATCTGGATCAGATCCGAATATGTAACATACATTGGCATCACCCTCCTTTCTCACGTCTGGAGGGGAAGCCCCTCCGGTGTAAGGGAGGGTAGGCCGCCTGTTGATGTGCTCTGACTTTCCGTGAGGCAAGTATAGCACATTTTTTTTGATTCATCAATGCATAAAGACTATTTAAAAAGATCCCAAAGGCTGAACGTAGTCTTGCGGTATATTTTGTTATAAGCTGCCTTTTTGGGATCCTTGATCCATCCGGTTCCCTTTTCTCCGTATCCAGGGATCAATGCCTTCCTTGCTGCTCTCTTGGCCTTGCCAGTAGTTCTGGCTTTCAGGCTTTTCTTTAGACTTGGTTTTCTTGGGCCAAACTTCATAAGATACCTCCCACGTATAATTTTTAGAAGAAATAAATGGTTTACTCCAATAACTGATGGATGTTTTTTGGAAGAGTGTATTTAATCAATTTCAGCTAAAGTATAAAATACATTTTCCGGGATAATCTCAATATCATATCCTTCCAGTTTTAATTTTTCTGCCTTTTTTTGTTTGGAGCTTTTCCCATCTTTTATATTGGCAGAATAATCAGTATTACCCAAAATCAAGAAATTTGTTTTTTTAGTAATGCTATCACCGTTTATACCTCCAAAGTCAGCTACTATTTGCATAGCTTGTCTGCGAGGCATTTTTTCTAAAGCGCCAGTAAATACACATACTTTTTTATATAATGGATGTGATATATCAAAATTCTGCTGATCCGTTGATATATCAGCGGCTTTTAACTGTTTACCAACATAATCAAAAGATTTAAAAAATTCATTGACATCTTCAAAAGAGTTTGCAATTTCTTGTTTTAATTTTTCGTAGCAAGAGTTTGTGATTTCACAATCGACTATAGAACGGTGAGCACCTGAATAGTCTATATTATATTGGGCAGCTAATTCTTTTAAACGATGATGGGGAAGTTCTGGATGAAGTCTGCAAAAAATTCTCCGTGTATCTATGAAATCATTCAACAATGGCTTTGAAATATATTTTGTAAAATTATCATACAAAAAGTTAATATCAAAATTCACATTATGCCCGATAAGCAGATTGCTTCCTAAGAATTCGTAAAACTCAGGAAAGATATCACGGGCTTTAGGCGCGGTTGAAATCATTTCATTAGTAATCCCGGTTAATTGTTCAATAAAAGAATCAATATAGACTTCTTCATCATCGTCAGGCTGTACTAACGATGAAAAACGGGAAATTTCAGAATTATTTTCATATTTTATGGCAGACACTTCGATAATAGAATCCCATTCAGGAGATAACCCGGTAGTTTCGATATCAATTATTACATAGTTGTTGGGAAAAGTTACAATACTATGTCCTTTATCTGGTCGTTTCATATGTATTTTCCTCCGTTTTAGGATTATTATATTTCTTTAAAAATGCATGGAAAAATTAGCACAGTTTCCATAAGATTCTTCCGCTATAATTTTATTGCGCCCAACCTTCCCCCAAAAGAAAGGTTGGTGCAAATGATGAAACGAGTGTACATACATAACCATAGAAAGAATGTATATGCATTTTACTGCAAGCAGACAACAACGATTTACTATAATCTTGACTTCCATGGCGTGACACAATTGATACTCATTATTTTCTAACCAAATTATTTGTGAAGGTTGGGCGTTTTTATATAGCCTTGCCAGATGGCACAATGATAGATTCTGTCAGGAGTTCTTCTTCGGACTGAGGCATTCTGTCAAATGTTTTTTGTTCCCCTTCTGTTTCTAAATCGCTAAGAAAATAAGAAAGAGCATCTTGGCGGATTTTAGGATCTAAAGCAAAATAACGCTTTAAAATCCGCAATTCCAAATCCGACATTCCTCTTTCTTTAACGAAGGAATCCAGGCTGAATGTATCTGGCTGAACCAGCATCGGCTCGGTTCCATTTAAAATCCATTCTTCACGGACATTAAATTCTTTACACATCAAACGTATTAAAGAAAGCTTTTGCTCTGGGCGGGCAAGAGCATTGCGTTCTATATTATTGATCACAGACCGACTAACTCCAAGGCGTTGACCAAAAGCTTCTTGGGATAAATTTAAATAATTCTTTCTTAATGCCTTTATTCTGTCATGCATTTCCATTACTATCACCTACTTTCATATTATCATGTTTTGAGTATATACCTAAAAAATGACTTAGTCAAGTCAAAAAATAAAAAATATACGAATAAATGACTTGACAAAACCAAAAACAAGGAATAAAATGGCTTTATCAAGTCAAACAAATTCAATAAATTGCATTCATGAAAACAAGAAAGGAGAAAAATCATGTCAAAGAGAACTGAAACAGAGACACTGGTAAGAAGCGAACAGAAAAAAGAGGCAGAGGCAGTAGCGAATGTACTTATGAACCTGAGTGAGAAGAAGCGGGTAGATCTGGAGAACTTCCTGAAAGCGGTAGATTTTCTGGAACAGAGAAACAGCAGATCAGCGTAGGAAGGGAGGCGAGAGAGGAATGACAATACTATTTGCCATCACAACGGTAATTTGTGGAATTGGCTGGCTGAAAAGAAGCGTCAGCACAGCGGCGCGTATATATTATCTCAAGAAGAAAGGGTACGCTTAGCTAAATGACGAAGAAATAAGAGAGTGTACCCTGTGGGCAGCCAGAAATTTAATTCCAATAGGAGACGAGAAAGATGTGGATTCATGAGGCGGTAAAAAAGGCATTGGAAAGTAATAAATGTATTACATTACCAGAATTTAAGGGTACAGCGAAAATAAAACCTACAAATGGAAGGGAAAAATGTATTGTAATGGAAGCAAATGGCTGTAATCCATCAAGACATGGATGGCAGCCAAGAGCTAAGGATCTTATAAGAAATGATTGGGAGATTGAGGATTAGATAAAATTGCTTAGAAAATTAGCAATATCTAAAATGCCATTTTTAAATCTGTTTTCCATGCATATGATAGCTATTTGAAGAATTAAGCAAGATGGACAACCGGTCATACATAAGATGCCATAGAGAGGAGTGATGATATATGAAAGTGAAAGAACTGAAGATCGGAAACTGTCAGATAGAGTTTCACGATGATTACATAGTACAGACAGAAGAGGAGAAGAAGGAGATATTAAGGCATTTGTCTATTATCGTATCCAACAGCATAGCGCAGAAGATGAAAGAAGAAATAGCATGAGAAGAATATGGAAAAGGAGCGTAGATCGGGGTAGATCTACGCTCCAGGGCAAAATGCCGTATACAAAATACAACTCATGTTTAGTATACGGCGGCCACGGGAAAAAGTCAAGAAAAATGGGAGAATTATTCCATTATATGACTTGATAAAAGGATTAAACTTAGCGGGGTCGCGAAATGAGAAAGTACAAGCAGATTGAATATAAAGCGGGGGCTACTCTGGAAATAATAAAGTGTATCCCGTATGGGCTGCGCAAGGGGCATCCCAGAGAGAAAGCGGAGAAGAAAACGAAGGAGGAGATCAGGGCGGCCAATGTGCGGCAGGCGGCAAGGAGGCTGGCCCGGAAGATAAATGCCAACTTTAAGCCGGGAGATTATCATATCACCCTGACATATAGGGAACCTGTTTCCAATGAGGAGGCCGAGAAGAGGATCCAGAACTTCCTCGACCGGATGCGGGATCGGTTTAAGCGCAGGGGATTCTCATTTAAGTATATTCTTGTGACGGAGTATAAGAACAAGAGGATTCATCACCACATTATCATTAACCACATCAATGACGGGAAGAGAACCACCATAGACCATGTAAGGGAGATATGGAAGGGGAATGGACAGCAGAGGTTTGTGCCGCTGTATGATTCTGGAGAATACCAGGTACTGGCTGAGTATTTCATCAAGGAGACAGAAAAGACCTTCCGTTCAGAGGAGACGCCCACAGCCCAGCGCTATACCTGTTCCCGGAACCTGATCGAACCAAAGCCGGATATCAGGAATCGCAAGACAAAGAGGGGGTGGGAGCCAGACCCAAAGCCCAGGAAAGGCTATTATATCCTTCCTGACAGCCTGTATAACGGCTTTGACCGGCTGGGATTTCCCTACCAACGTTATGTGATGGTCAAGATCAACCCGCAGCCCAGTGACTGGGAGCTTCCGAGAAAGGAGAAGAGATGGAAGAGGTCAACATCTACATAGGTTCGTCCATCCATGGCCCAAGAAAAAAGGCTGGGGGATACATATACATCCTGGAGTGCATTCGGGACGGCCAGGCGGTGACGCTGGAAAAGCATGAATGGGTGGGACAGGCCACAGAGAACCGTCTTTGCCTTATGGCACTGTCAGAGGCCCTTAAACGCCTTAACTGCCCGTGCCAGCTTAAGGTATATACGGGATGCGAACATATCATGAATGCCATGGGAAACGGCTGGGCCAGGCAGTGGCAGAAAAACGGCTGGAAGAATGCCAAGGGCCATCCGGTGAAGAACGCGGATCTTTGGGAACAGACGCTTTCCCAACTGGACAGGCACTTATACACATTCGATTGTGGATATCATGTGTATAAAAACTGGATGGAAGGGCAGCTGGAAAGAGAACAGGCCAAACGGTGCCGCATTGAGTAAATACTGGTACGGGAAGGGATTTGACGGATGAAGAGCATAGTAGAAAACGAGCCGGCCGAGCAGTGCTTTATGTGCGGTGCCTGGGGACAACTGGAACGCCATCATATATTCGGGGCAGCGAACCGGGATTGGTCGGAAAAATATGGCCTGACTGTGCACCTGTGCCCCTATTGCCACAGGGATAATAAAGAAGGTGTACATAACAATGCCCGGAAGATGCGCAGGCTCCAGGAGGCGGGACAGCGCGCATTCGAGCGGCTGCATGGGCACCGGCGTTTTATGGATATCTTTAAGAAGAATTATCTGGAAGGCGGGGAACCGGAGGAACCCGATACCAAAGCAACGGGGCTGGATGGTATTGTGTTTCTGGAAGGCGGGGAACCGGAGGCGATAGAACCATGGGAAAAATGGATGATGGCAGAGGCTGTGAGCATTGAGAGCCGGAAAGAGGGCGGCCCGGTCAGAGAGGTCGGGAGGTCGCGGAGAGGGAACCGGGTGTATGTATACTACGTAGACGAAAGTAGGCGGTACTGGTACGCAACGAGGTTTTTGACTGGGGACGGCGAGATATCGGAGCATATGTATATTTTTGGAAAAGACAGGAGGAACCGAAGATGAGAATCATATCAATCATAAATTTAAAGGGAGGCTGCGCCAAGACAACCACCGCAGTCAGCATGGCGGAGCTTCTTGCAACACGACATGGGAAACGTGTGCTTCTGCTGGACAACGATAAGCAGGGCAATGCGTCGCGGCTGTATAAACGGTACAGTCAGGGGAGCCGCCAGGGAGCGCAGAACATGATACGGAGCCGGAGTGTGTCTGGGAATATCATGGACACAGGGATCGAGGGGCTCAGCCTGATCCCGTGTAATTACTACATGGAGCAGGCAGCCCTTGAGATACTAAAGGATCCCAGCACCAGGCAGCATGATCGTTACCGGGAGGCGCTGGGGCAGGCGGCAGAGGATTATGATTACTGTATCATAGATAACCCACCAGATATCGGGATCAACGTGGTCAATGCGCTGATCGCATCCCAGGAGGTGATTATCCCGATCAACCTTGATAATTACTCCATTGACGGACTGGAAATGCTGGTAGGCCAGGTGGTGTCTATCCGCCGCCTGAATCCAGATATGAAGCTGGCGGGCTGCCTGGTAACGGATTATGAGCGGAGCGCCACCAGCGAGGCAGCGGAAGAATGGATACGGGCAAGGCCGCAGTTTAAATTATTCAAGCAGCATATCCGGCATTCCCGGCAGGCCAAAGACGCCACCTTTTACCATCAGAGCGTCATAACGCACAGTGTCCGATCCGGCGCGGCCCAGGACTATAAAAAATTCGTGGAGGAATATCTGGGGAGGGCCGGAGATGGCATTTGACATTTTAAGCATATTAAATGGTGCGACACTGGCGGAAACGGAGCGGACGGAAGAATACCAGGATATAGTGCTGGATTACCGGGATATTGTGGTTACCAAACACAATAAGTACAGCATGGTGGAAATTCAGGAACTGGCAACAGGGATCCTGATGACCGGGGGGATCCAGGAGCCTTTGGTGGTCGGCAGGGTCTCCGGGGAATATTGGCTCCTGTCGGGACACCGGAGGTATGCCGCATTAGAAGAACTGATACGGGAAGGGCATACGGAATGTGAAAGGATCCCCTGCCGTTATAAAGACATGGATGAATTGCAGTTCAGGCTGGAACTGCTGTGCGGAAATACCTTTAACCGGAGGCTGTCAGATTACGACCTGATGATGCAGGCCCAGGAGTGGAAGGACATTCTGACAAAGATGCGGGAGAATGGGAACATTGCTTTAAAAAAGGGGGAGAGGATACGGGATTATGTGGCGAAGATCCTGGGGGAATCCAGCGGGAAGATAGGCCAGCTGAACGCCATTTATAAGAGTGCGCCGGAAGATGTAAAAGAAAAGTTTCAGTCTGGTGAAATAGGGATCACATCGGCGTATGAGGCAAGCAGACCGCCGGCAGCCCAGGGATGGAACCGGGAGACGGCGGATGGAACAGATGTGTCAGAATCTGACACAAGGACGCTGCCGGACGGGGAGGGACAGGCGGATGAGAAAAGCATGGGGATCCAGAAAGGGCCGGAAGGGAAACTGGTGTCAGATTCTGACACAGGGTCACAGCGGGCAGAGGAGATCGCAGAGCGGGCGGAGAGGGCAGCCAGGCGGGCAGAGGCCGCACAGGCAGGTGCACAGCGGGCAGAGGCACAGGCGCATAGTGCGGCAGAAAACGCGGGATACACCCAAGAACCATCACAGGCAAAAGATGAGTGGGGAATCAGGGAATGGAGCGTATATACCCTCAGGGAGCTTTTGGGGGCGGCGAGCCTGATAAATGAAGATGAACTGATGGTTCTGCAGGATATTTTAATGTCTGTTTCTGACAGGCAGAGATAATAAGGTATTTACCTCTGGAAACGGGGGTTGATACATACATAACAACGGGTTCAGATTGCGGTATGTCACGTATACCTTTTGACCTACAGGCCGGGGCCTATCAACCTCCTTTTCCCGGCCTGGAAAGGAGGGACCATGGCAGATCTGCCAGAATGGATTAAGAAGTTGGAACATTATAAATGTGACGGTCAGATGGAATTAGAGGACTATCTGCAGGAGAACGGGAAGGAATCGGGAAATGATGAAAAAGAATATATTAGAGCAGATTATGGAAGAGGTGCAGGAAACATCCCGGAGGATGGCGACCGTACATACACCGACTAGATTTTATCGGGCAATTGGGACACGGCAGGTTGAAGAAATTCTTCGCAGGAAACGGCTGTGTGATATGGATGATGTGATTCAGTTTCTGGAAGAGAAGGGACAGGCAGAGGCGACGGAGTTATTGAGGGAGTATGGTGGAGGATTTTGGAACTTAAATAATTCTTCCAAGACTGTCGGCCTACAAAACAGGGTGGAAAGAGAGGGGAGCAGATGAAGAACAGGTACAGTGAATTACACAAAGTATGGTTGTTTGATCTGGCACATGATCCGAAAAAAAGTCAGAAATGCAGATTGTACAGGGATTCATTAAATTCTATGCACTGGAAGGCTTGACACTGGAAAATGTACAGCAGGATATAGTTTTTCATACGGCATATGGAATAGAAAACTGTACAACAGCGATGAAGTGGCTTAAAGAATCATCGGAGCGGTTTGCATTAAAATAAGGACTGGGGAGCAGCGGTTAAAATGCGGAGGTGAAGAGAATGGAGAAAAAAACAGCAATCCAGATATTGCAGGAGCATATCAACACATACAAAATCCAGATCACAGATGGTGGCTGGGAACGCATGGTACGCGCGGGAATTGCCAGGGATAACATATATGAGAAACTGGCATTCCGCGCAGACGCAGAGAAACAGATCCAGGCGTATGAGATGGCCATTAAGGCGTTGGAGAACAGCGAGGCAGAGGAATGGGTGGACAGGTGCTATTTGGGGTCTCCGTGTCCGTACCAGAATAATTAAGGTTTAAGATCCAGAGGCTGCCGAAGGATCAATATAGACACCAGAATGATGATGGTGTTTTGAAGAGTGAGAGGAAGGAGAATAGATATGGCTAAGATTTTGATGCAGGGAAAAGAAAGATTTATGTGCCCTGTATGTGAGAATGAGAGGATTGAGCCGGGGCAGAAATACTGCCAGATATGCGGCGAGGCACTTGAGTGGGAGGAGGAAGGCGAGAATGAAGAGATTAACACAGAAAGATGAGCAGGGAAATTGGTGCTTGGAGGGAGTGCCATGGGAACAGCTGCATGAAGGACAGGTAATCACCAAGTATTTACGGGAGCGGCTGTATGGAGCTCTCTGGAAGTTGATGGAGTATGAGGATACCGGTCTGGCGCCGGAAGAAATCAAGGCGTTAAACGCGAACGGAAAAACATCGGAGCACCGCTGGATCCCAGTGGAGGAGAGGCTGCCGGAAGATAGAGAAGATGTTTTGGTTTGCACGAAAAAGGGGTGGATTTTGGTAGCATGGTATGGCCCTAGGGGAAAAAGGTGGCATATAGCGCTATCAGATGCGTGCATGATTCATGAAGATATTGCCGCCTGGCAGCCGCTGCCGGAGCCATACCGGCCAGAGGAGTGAGTTTCTCCCAAGGAATTACTTGGTATCCTTGGGAGCACAGAGGGCCTGATGTGCAGCCATAGTGGCCAGAGAGTCACCAAGCTGCATAAAAATGGAACTGAGCAGGGCGATCTCTTCCGGAGACTTGCCATCCGCGATACAGCAGGCCAGAGCAGAAATCGTTACTGTAAGTTCACAAGAATCCATGATATCACCTCAGGATAGTATATGTGTTGATATCATGGATAGAACAGAATCAAGATCTAAGAAAGGAGCTGGAACCTCCGGCCGGGGTAATGCTATAGCAGGTTCCTTTCAGAAAAATGGAAAAGAAAGAATTAACTACAGAAGAGTGGAAGACCGAAAAGAAGAAAAAGAAAGCGCAGATGACCGCCATGCAGGCCCTGCCTTACGAGGTAAAGGTGAGAAGAGCAGAGCTGCGGGCCCGAGAGTACATAGACAAGCTGGATGAAATGGGGCTGAATGCCCATGTCAGTGTGGGTGGGCTGGACAGCATTGTGCTCCTGATGTTCCTCCGGAAGATTGGGATTGATGTTCCAGCTATATCTGTATCAGCTTTGGAGGATAGAAGTATTCAGAAGATACATAGGGACTTGGGAGTAATATCTATCATGCCAGGGAAGCCCAAAGTACAGATTTTGCAGGAATATGGTTTCCCAGTAATCTCCAAGAAGATTGCAGGCCGGATTGATACGCTACAGCATCCCACAGAGAAGAATAAGACGGTCCGCCATGCAATTATTACAGGCGAGTGTGGAGCTCAGGGACATTATGCCAAGAAGAGTCGAATGAAAATGCCGCAGAAGTGGCTGGAGCTGTTTGCAGGTTATGAGAATGATAATGAGGGAGTGAACTACCAGATAGCCCCGTTCTTGGTATCGAATAAATGTTGCCTGTACATGAAGGAAAAGCCTTGTGATCGTTGGGCGAAAGAGCACAAAAGCCGACCATTTTTGGGACTGATGGCATCAGAGGGCGGGCAGAGAGAAGAGGCACTTATAGAACACGGCTGCAACTATTTTGGCAAGGGAGTAATCCGATCTGCACCATTTGCCCCGTTCCTGCGGCAGGATTTGTTGCAGCTGGCTCTTGATCTGAATGCTCCAGTACCGGAGATTTACGGGGAGATTGTCAGAAAAGTGGATGGAACCCTATACACCACAGGGGCACAGAGAACTGGATGCAGTATGTGCGGATTTGGAGTCCATATGGAGAAGAGGCCCCACAGGTTTGACCAGTTGCGTGTAAGAAATCCTAAGGAATGGGAGTTCTGGATGTACCGCTGCTGTACGGATCCGGAGACTGGCGAAAAGTTTGGTTGGGGCCGGGTGCTGGATTACATTGGAGTTGAATGGGAAAACGTACCAGACGGCGTAGATCTGCCTGGGCAGATGGATTTCTTTGCAGATGGATTCATTTGAGAAAATTAAGTTTTGAGAAAGGAGACCGGAGCGGTGGCCGCCGTAATGGGATATCCCGGCTCTTTCTGGAAAAATGAAATACACAAAAAAAGTAAAATGTGAGATATACAGAGACAATATGCAGAATTACAAAAAATATGCAATCCCTTCAGCGCAGCTGATTATTGCGGATGTACCGTATAACGTAGGAAATAACTTTTATGGATCGAATCCAATGTGGTACAAAGGAGGGGATAACAGGAACGGGGAAAGCAAACTGGCGGGTAAGGCGGCATTTAACTCGGACTTCAATTTCAATCTTTTTGAGTATTTCCACTTTTGCTCAAAGATGTTAAAAAAAGATGATGTGAAACCGGTGCAGCGTGGCCGCAGCAGTGATAGCCCATGCATGATCGTATTTTGCAGTTTTGAGCAGATCCAGACATTGATTAAGGCAGCAGAAAAACATGGTTTTGTAAATTACATACCATTGGTTTTCTGTAAGAATTACAGCCCGCAGGTGTTAAAAGCAAATATGCGGATCGTAGGAGCGACAGAATATGCCCTTGTGCTGTACCGAGACCGGCTGCCAAAATTCAGAAACGGCGTGAGGACGGACGAGAACGGAAAGACGATTCCTGGAACAGGGCATATGGTGTTTAACTGGTTCCGCTGGGAGAGGGATGGGAAAGACATTCCGAAAATCCACCCGGCACAAAAGCCGGTAAAAGTGTTGAAAAATCTGATAGAAGTCTTTACAGATCCGGGAGATGTTGTGATTGACCCCTGCGCAGGAAGTGGAAGTACATTACGCGCGGCGTATGAGTTAGGGCGAAGTGCATATGGTTTTGAGATTGACCGTACTTTTTATCGAAGGGCAAAGGCTGAAATGCTGGCCTGGGAGCCAGATGATCAGATCAGTATGTTTGATACGGTAAATTAAGGTTTGATGGAGGTGTAAGATGGAAAAAGGGTTGACTCTGTGGCTGTTTTATCATGATGGACATACAGAAAGAAAATGGTTTAGCAGCTCCGCAAAAGCTATTTCGTGGTTGGAAAAGCACCCAGAAGTTAAGAACGTCAGTAAGGTATTAGATTAAGGTTTGATGGAGGTCAAAGATGAGAGTTGTCAAAAAGAAGATACTGCCCGAATATTTCCAGGCAGTGCGAGCAAGAGAGAAGAATTTTGAAATCCGGGTGGATGAAGATAATATCCAAGTTGGAGATTTGCTCATCTTAGAAGAATGGAACGATGGCTACACAGGAAAATACGTTCGTAGGTATGTGAAATATGTATTGCGAAATGCAGAGGAATACGGACTGATGCCTGGATACTGCATCATAGGCTGGTAAACTGACATTTGAAAGAGATAGAGGAGGAGCAGAAATCATGATCATGTGGCAGTACACAAACGACCCTAATGATATCAATACAGCGATTCTGGAGAAGGACAGTAATTGGGAAGGTATAACAAGTGAAAATATCATCTCCATAACCTTTGATACGAGTCATATGTGCTATGTTGTATTTTGGAGAGTATGAATGGCAGAGTAACTAATCTGACATATAGCCTAGGAGGAAACAATGTGGCAGAAGAAAAATCCATACCTGGAATACGCCATAGCCCTGCTGCGGGGCCAGAAAGAAGGGATACATAATGGGGATTGTAAAAACGGAGGCCCAGAGGAAGGCGAACCGGCTGCGGAGAGAGCGGGCAGTAGCGGCCAGTGACGCAGAGGCGATCCGGGGGCCGAGGCTGGACGAGTGGTCAGCCCGGATGCCGGCCTATGCGTATACGTCATTATGCCCGGATGAGAGATACAGGAGGTAAGAGAATGAATGTGCTTAAGAACGTAGTGATTATTCTGTGGGCCGTAACCGGGACAACCAATCTGATACGGCACAACATTGACCGCTGGAATTACCTTATGGTCTGGGGCTCCCTGATGGCGGTGCTGTTGATCTGGAGGTGATACCGTGGAAAAGAAGCCATCTGAGCAGTTGGAGGATTTCCTAGAGTTTGCAAAAGTATGCCAGGAGATGTACCAGATTTCATTTTCGTATGTGGGGGATGAGGACAAGCGTCTCCAGGATCTTCTCCACACATTGGAATTTACAGACAACAAGTATGACTTACATAATGAGGCCCTGAAGCTCTGGAATAGCCGGAGAGTACGGCGTGAGCATAAGGACACAGCAAAAATGTATGAGGCATTCGCCCAGTATTTTATGAGCCCATCCGGCCAGAAGTTCCTGAATGAGTTACGTCAGCTATTAGACAAACAGAGGAAGGCAGAACAGTACCTGGAGGGGCACAGGGAGTATCGGAAGAGGTTTCCACCAGATGGGAGGTGATGTTATGCCGGGGCCGGTATATTATGACCTGTACGATTGCGGGAAGCTTGTGGGGCGGTACAGCATAGCAGAAATCTGCCGGATGTTTGACTGGGCGACACGGGCGTAGGTCGATAGGTACAGCGACATGGGAATACTGTACCAGAAGCGGTACCTGATTGTCCGGGTAGAGGCAGAGATGTGGGCGGCTGAGTGGGACGAGGCCAGACAGAGGATTTTGAAGGCGAGGAGGTGATACCGTTGGACAAGGAGGTACTGAAACAATGTTATAAAATGAAAATGGAGATAAAGAGTATACGCCAAAGACGTGAGAAAATAAAAAAAGAAATTCGCAGGTTAGAGAACGAACGATATTCCGATACAGTAAAGGGATCTAAGGGAGAGTGGAATATATATGGTTCAATTAAAATAAATGGAATCCCTACCAAGATACTATCTAAGAAAATAAAATCGTTGCAAAGATACGACCATATTCTGGAAGTACATGAATTGGAATTGTTGGATTTGACGATTCAGGCAGAGGAATTTATTGATAACATTGAAGATGGAGAACTACGTAGTATGTTTCGCCTATATTACATAGATGATTTACCATGGTGGAAAGTGGCTCAAGAGATGAATGATATATTCCCGAAGCGAACCAAGAAGTTTACAGAGAATAGCTGCCGAATGCGAAATAAAAGATTTTTTTGAAGAAAATTAAAAATGTTCGCCCATGTTCGGATAAAATGTGGTAATATGCTATCATGCAACATTGGAAGGTTGTGTGACAGAATATTCCTAATATCCTGTACATATTCTACTTCTCCGTAATAATCCCTTTGTGTAAAGATCCCTACAGAGATGTGGGGATTTTTGCTTGTAAAAAAATAATTAGAAAAGTAATGGATGACCGGATACAAAGTATACAGAAACTTATCATAGAAGGAAAGCTGCATGATTTCTATAATAGTACAGATTGGAAAAAACTCAGAAAACAGGTTTTGAAAATGGATAAATATGAATGCCAGATCTGTAAATCTAAGGGACGTTATAGAAAGGCAACAACAGTACATCATGTTAATTATGTAAAAAAACATCCAGAATTGGCTCTGGATATGTACTATACTTGGCAGGGAACGCAGAAGCGGAACCTGCTTTCTTTATGCCATGATTGCCATGAAGAAGTTCATGGATACCGAAAAAAAGAAAAAAAGCTGCTGACAGAGGAACGCTGGTAATACCCCCGGTCAAAAAAATTACAATTTTAATCGGCTGTTTGGAGACCGGTGGGTGGCCAAGACAAAAGATATTTTTCGCGCGCATGATAGAAAAAATGAAAAATAAAAAATTTGAGGTGATTGATATGGCAGCAAGGGCGCCAAATAAAAAGAAAATTCAGGAATCGCTGGAACTCCAACTATGGAAAAAAGGGGCTAAAATTGAATGTTTTCAGGACCTGATCTGTGATTATATGAATCTGTATGATATTAAAAAGGCCTTGCAGAAAGACATTAAAACCAGAGGAATTTCCTACGAGACAACTTCGGCCAGCGGATATCCCATTGTAAAGCAGAATCAATCGGTGAAGGATCTGGTTGCAGTGGGAAAGCAGATGCTGTTGATTCTTGATAAGCTTGGACTGACTACAGGAGAGATCGTTCCGGATAGTGATGAGGATGAACTGTAGGATCAATCCACATATCCAGGAATGGATCAATATTGTTGAGAATCACACATATGCAGTCTGCGAAGAGCAGGAATTACTGGTTGCACATATTAAAAGATGTTTTGAAACAGAGAATATTTACACAGATGATGAACAGCTGGAGCATTATATAGGGCTTGCAAAATATTTCCCGTTTGAAACGGTATTTCCGTGGCAGAAATTTGTGATAGGATTACATGACTGTACCTATTGGAGAGATAGCGGACTGCCAAGATGGCCGGATCTGTTTTGCGAACTGGGACGTGGCGCTGGAAAGGATGGAACCATAGCGTGGGAATCTGTGTGCCTGATGTCTCCGTATAATGGGATCCGGGAGTATGATGTGGATATCTGCGCGAATAATGAAGACCAGGCCATGCGGCCTGTGCGGGATGTGATTGCAGCATTTGAACAGCCGGAAATCATAAAGAAGATGAAACGCTTCTTTTATTGGACAAAAGAACAGGTAATGTCCCTGAAAAACCGTTCCTGCATGAAAGGGCGGACAAACAGTCCGAAGGGAAAAGATGGATTGCGTTCTGGGATCTGCATCTTCAATGAAATCCACCAGTATGAGGATTATGCCAATATCAATGTCTTTACAACCGGCCTGGGAAAGAAAAAGCATCCCAGAAGATCCTACTACACAACGAATGGGGATGTCCGGGAAGGCCCCCTGGATGATCTGCTGGAAACATCGGAAGAAATCCTACGCGGGGGAGAACCGGACAATGGACTTCTGCCGTTTATCTGCAAATTAAACAAAAAGGAAGATGTACACGATGAGGCCAACTGGCCGATGGCGAATCCATCGCTCCCGTATCTGCCAAACCTTCTGGAAGAAATTCGCAAGGAATACAGGGACTGGAAGAAAAATCCGGACAGGCTGCCGGCATTCATGACAAAGCGAATGAATATTCCGGATTCTTCTAGCGAGATAAAAGTAACAGAGTGGGAAAATATCATGATAACCAAGCGGGATCTGGTCGACCTGGCACGGTGGAGCTGCACCTGCGGGATTGACTACTCCAAGATCACAGACTTTGCGTCTGTGAATCTGCATTTTAGGGATGGGGATCTGCGCTATGATATTAACCATTCTTGGCTATGCTTACAGTCAAAGGATATTCCACGAATGAAATGCCCGTGGAAAGAATGGGCTAAGGACGGACACCTGACCCTGGTTGATGATGTGGAAATCCATCCGTCATATTTAACGGATTATATTACGGAAATGAAACGGCAGTATGATATCCGGCATCTGGCTCTGGATGATTTCCGCTATGCTTTACTCAGTAATGCCCTTCGGGAAATCGGATTTGATGCGAAAACCTATAAAAATATTAAATTGGTTAGGCCGATGGATATTATGCGGGTGGCTACGGTGATAGACAGCTGCTTTACAAATCATTGGTTTATATGGGGTGATAATCCACTGCTGAGGTGGGCCACCAATAACACGAAGTTAATCCGGTCCGGGAGAAAACCAGGGCATGAGAATGATGCGGATCTGGGAAACTTCGTTTATGGAAAGATAGAAGGAAAAAGCCGAAAGACGGATCCGTTCATGGCATTGGCGGCGAGCATGACAATTGAGGATCTGCTGCCAATGGCGAGACGGAAGAAACCGAAGTTTGAAGTATATACCTATTGAGGGGAGGTGAAAACAGATTGTGGGGCTGAATTTTAAGAAATGGCTGGTTGAAAAGCTGGGAGGAACAGCGGAGCAGACCCGAATAGTAGATATTGACTGGCAGGAATTTTTCGGTCTGATGGATAATGCATATATCCGGGAGGTCGCTTTTTGGACCTGCGTGAATAAGATTGCAAATGCGCTGAGTAAATGCGAGTTTAAGACATATCTGGGGCATAAACCAGTAAAGAAAGCGGAGTATTACCTGTGGAATGTGGAGCCAAACAGGAATCAAAACGCTTCTGCTTTTCTTACAAAGCTGATCGGGAACCTGTATCTCAAAAATGAAGCATTGATTGTGGAGGCAAACGGGCAGATTTTTGTGGCAGATGATTTTCAGAAAACCACATATGCTATGTACGATTATCAGTTTAGCGGAGTGACGGTTGATAATTTTACATTCGAGAAGATATTCTATCAAAGTGAAGTAATGTATTTCCAGCTAAACTCCGTAGATATGAAGAATCTGGTGAACCTGCTATATTCCAGTTATAATGATCTGATGCAGTACGCCGCGAATGCGTATAAAAAGTCGAGAGGCAGCAGAGGCGTTTTAGACATTGATGCACAGGCGCAGGCAGAGGATGACTTTTCTGATACACTGCGGGAGCTGATGAGCAATTATTTCAAGAAATTTTTTGAGAGTGAAAATGCAGTACTACCCTTGTATGACGGATATAAATACACGGAACTGCAGTCAAAGACATATTCCAGCGAATCCACAAGAGATATTAAAGCTCTGGCAGATGATATTTTCGATTTCACTGCCAGGGCATTTTCTTTCCCTCCGTCACTGGCAAAAGGAGATGTGCAGGACACTGGAAAGGCTACGGATGAACTTCTGACATTCTGTATTGATCCGTTGGCACGGATGCTTGAAAAAGAAATCAACAGGAAAAGGAACGGCCTGGCAGGAATATTGGCAGGGAACTACCTGAGGATTGATACTACTGCTGTGAAGCATATTGATATTTTCGATATAGCAACACCGGTAGATAAGCTGATCTCTTCCGGAGTTTTCACGATAAATGACATCCTGCATATGATCGGAGAATCGAAAATTGAGGAAGAATGGGCGGATCAGCATTTCATTACTAAGAACTACAGTACAATTCAGGAATTATTAGAGAGTCTAAACGCAGATCCGCGGGAAGGAGGTGAGAAGAAATGATAAATCAGTCAAAAACCAACTGGAGACTGGAACCAGTACAGGCAGAAAATAAAACACTGCTGTATATCTACGATGATGTAACGGAGTATGGGGAGTTTAACTGGAATACCTGGGAATATGAAGAATCTGAAACATCCGCCAGATATTTTGCGGAACAGCTGGCAGAAATCCCGGAGGGACAGGAAATTGAACTCCATATCAATTCCAACGGGGGATCTGTGAAAGAGGGAGTGGCGATCTACAACCTTTTGAAGCAGAAAACAAACCATAAAACAGGAATTGTGGATGGTGTGGCCCATAGTGTGGCATTCCTGATCCTGCAGGCCTGCGAAAACCGGAAGATGTGTCTTGGTACAACGGCATTGATCCATAATATGTGGATGTACTGCTCGGGGAATGCGACGCAGCTTCGCAAATATGCGGATGATCTGGACGATATGATGGAGGCAAACCGTCAGGTATTCATGGAACGGGCCACGATTTCAGAAGAAGAATTAAAATCTCTGATGGAGGCAGAAACATATCTGACTCCGGATAAGGCTTTGGAGTATGGCCTGATTGATGAAGTGTATGGAAAAAAGGCCGTTGAGCCAAAACCAGACGATATGCTGGAAAAATTGTCGCAGATGCAGAGGCAGTTAAACAGCCAGCAGAGTTTCAGAGAGCAGATTACACAGCTTAGGAGCAGGAAGAATCCTGCGGACAAAGAATCGAAGAAGCTGTTACAGTTATTTAAGGGCGTAGCCCGGAAAGGCGAGTAGAAATGAAAAATAAAGATGTATTGATGCAGGAAAAAACAAAGATTTTACAGCAGATGAATGACGCGATTGCTAACAATGATCCGGACGCTTTTGCAGAGGCATTTGAGAAATTATCCATGAATATTCAGGAAAATATTCTTAATGAGGTAGCAGCACAGCAGCAGGCCGCAGATACGATGGTTTTGGCAGGCCGCGGCGTTCATCAGCTGACCAGCGAGGAGACACAGTATTACCAGGCGGTCATTCAGGCTATGAAATCATCTAATCCGAAACAGGCGCTGACGGATCTGGAGGTGGTGATGCCTAAGACCGTGATCGACCGGGTATTTGAGGATTTAACACAGCAGCATCCTCTTTTAGATGCCATTGATTTTCAGAATACATCAGGATTGATTGAGATGTATCTTAATACCGATGAGGTGCAGTTAGCTTCATGGGGAAAACTCTGCGATACAATCACAAAGGAACTTTCCTCTGGATTCAAGCAGATCAATATGGGGCTGAAAAAATTATCAGCGTTTCTTCCTGTCTGCAAAGCTATGCTGGATTTAGGCCCTGCATGGATGGACCGGTATGTGAGAGATATTCTTACAGAAGCTGCTTATAATGGCCTGGAGGAAGGAATTATTGCCGGTACTGGAAAGGATCAGCCTATTGGAATGATGAAAAAAGTGGGGGATGACGTAGAGGTTTCCGGAGGCGTGTATCCGGACAAGGAGGCATTGCCGATAACAAGCCTTGATCCGGTGACTTATGGTGGTTTACTTGCCAAACTGGCAGTGACACCGAAAGGAAAGAACCGGATTGTACAGAATGTTATTATGGTAGTGAATCCATCCGATTATTTCACAAAAGTGATGCCAGGAACTACAATTATGAGTCCGGCGGGAACCTATGTAAATAATGTCCTTCCATATCCAACCACAGTTATTCAGTCGGTCAGAGTTCCGAAAGACAAGGCGATTTTGGGACTGGGAAAAAAATATTTCATGGGAATTGGTACGGCAAAATCAGGGAAAATTGAGTATTCTGATCAGTATCATTTCCTTGAGGATGAAAGAGTTTATCTGACAAAGCTGTATGGACACGGAGAGCCTGTTGACAATAATGCCTTCCTGGTGCTGGATATTAGCAAATTAAAACCTGCTGTACTGAAAGTAGAAGTACAGACAGCGGGAGAGGCAACCGCAGCGAATACTAAGGCATAAAGTGATGAGGAAGTCCCATGAAATTGCTTGAAGAAGTGAAAAATTATCTGGACATTACCTGGCAGACGAGTTTAGAGGAAGATGAAAAGCTAAACAGTATGATTCGGAGGGGAGAGGCAGCCCTTTCGGGAAAACTGGGGGCATGTGACTTTGAATCGGATACACAGGAAAAATCTCTTCTTTTCATTTATGTTATGTATGAACGTGCGGGTGCATTAAATGAATTTTGGAGTAATTACCGGGGTGAAATTATATCACTCCGGTTGAGAAAACGGGCAGAGAAATATGAGACTGAAAAACAGAGATTTTGAAACTTTTGGAGATGGGATTCTTTCGATCTGTATAGTGAAAGAACGCTGCATTGCCGGAACAAAACAGGAAAAGATACGGTTTGGAAATAAAACAGTTGGCATATCAAGATTTTACCAGGCTAAGGTAGCTTCTGATATGATAAGCAGGATGGTGGCAATTCCGTATATTCCGGAAATCAGTCAGACAGATTTGGTTATCATTGAAGGCGTACAATACAAAATCAGCCAGATACAGAATAAGTTTGATGCAAAACCGCCTTGTCTATATCTGTCTCTGTCTGAAAGCCCTATACATTACAAAGATGAAAGAAGGCAGTAATGGGAAGAAAAGTCGGTATAGCTCTTATGGGAGAAGAAATTGCTGAGATGATGCAAGCGTATGCTTCGGAAGTAACAGAGAAAATGAAGGATGCAGCAAAGGCAGCAGGCAGACGGGCGGTAAAAGAACTGAAGCAAACGGCACCAGAAGGTTATGGAGAACCCGAACATTATAAAGATGGATGGGCCTCTGTGGTAGAAACAAATGGATTTAGCCAAATGAGTGTCCGCATATATAACCAAAAGAAATATAGGCTGACCCATTTACTGGAAAAGGGTCATGCTAAAAGGGGAGGCGGTCGCGTAAACGGGATCCCACATATTGCACCTGTAGAAAAAAAGGCTATAGCGGATTTTGAAGAACGTTTAGGAAAGGGGATATAAAAATGACAGATCAGGAAATTGATAAAATGCTCCGGTCTGCAGGCTTCCCGACGGCATATCATCACTTTGAGGAAGAGGAAGCTCCTGATCCTCCTTTTGTTGTATACCTGTATCCGGGAAATGATCCTTTTGCCGCAGATGGAATGGTGTATCAGGAAATTAACCGGCTGGATGTTGAATTGTATACAGACAAAAAGGATCTGGAGGCAGAAAAGAAACTAGAGGAAGCGCTGCACAGGCACGGCTTTTTCTTCAATAAGACACAAGAATATATTGAAACAGAGAAGCTGTATGAAGTGCTATATGAAATGGAGGTATTGATTGATGCAGAATAAAAAGAACAAAATTAAATATAATCTGAAAAATGTGCACTTTGCGAAGTTGACAGAAACAGAAGAGGGAAAAATCACATTTGCAACACCGGTGGCCATTCCTGGCGCAGTAAGTATGTCTATGGAAGCACAGGGAGAAATTTCACCATTTTACGCAGATGGAATTGTGTACTACAAAACAGCAGCCAATAATGGTTATGAGGGAGATGTGGAACTGGCAATTCTTCCAGAAAGTTTTCGGACTGATATTTTGGGAGAAACACTGGATTCAAAGAAAGTATTGATTGAGAATGCAGAGGCACAGCAGGCGGCCTTTGCACTCCTGTTTGAATTCGATGGAGATACAAAAGCAATTCGCCATGTACTGTACAATTGTGCAGCCACCAGGCCATCTATCGAATCACAAACGAAAGAGGAAACGATTGATCCGGTTACAGAAAAGCTGACAATATCTGCGACCCCACTCCCTGATGGCAGAATTAAAGCCAAAACAGGCGATGAGACGGATGAAGTAACCTATAATAACTGGTATAAAACCGTATATGAGACACCGGTAGAAGAGGCGTAAAATGATAAAGAAAACAATACCGATTGATGGAAAAGCGGTGGAATTTCGGGCTTCGGCAGCAATCCCAAGATTATACCGGGCTAAATTCCGCAGGGATATTTTTAAGGATTTGATCCGCTTAGAGCGGCAGATTTCAAAAAAAGAAAAAAAGGAAGAGGACGAAGAAGAAGTGGGAAGTGATATCCCCATTGACGATCTGGAACTATTTGAAAATGTGGCTTACGTTATGGCAAAACACGCGGATTCTTCCCAACCAGACACACCAGAGGAATGGTTGGATCAGTTCAACACATTTTCCATCTACGAAGTTCTTCCAGATCTACTTGAACTTTGGAACCTGAATATGGAAACTGCAGTAGAATCAAAAAAAAACCTAAACCGAGTAGCCGGGAAATGACCACCCCCCTGTTTATGCTGAGGGCAGTACAGATGGGGATAAACATACGGGATCTGGAAATGCTGTCTATTGGATTTGTCCTGGACATGACAACGGAGGCCCAGAATGACAGCTATGATTATCCAGATCTGGCAACTCAGGAGGATTTTGACCGGTTTTAAGGAGCGAGAGAATGGCGGATCGGATCAAGGGCATAACGATTAAGATTGGTGGAGATACCAAAGAATTAAATCAGGAACTGAAAAAAACAAATAATGAGATCCGTAATACCCAAGGACAGCTGAAAGATGTGGAACGCCTCCTGAAACTGGATCCATCCAATACGGAGCTTCTGCGGCAGAAACAGCGTCTGCTGAATCAGGCTGTGGGAGAGACTGAACAGAAACTGAACGGTCTGAAAGCAGCTGAAAGCCAGGCGCAGGAACAGTTTAAGCGGGGAAAAATCAGCGTGCAGCAGTATGAAGGGCTGAAACGTGAGATCATTGCCACTCAGGAACAACTGGATAGTCTGAAAGAAACGGCGGCGTCTGCGAATGTTGCCTTGCAAAAGATTGGTCAGGCTGGGGACAAGGTTAAGGCAGCCGGAAGCAAGATAAGCGGTGTGGGTGCTGCCCTGCTGCCTGTAACAGGTGCTGTGGCCGGTGCTGGTGTGGCTGCTGTAAAAAGTGCGGATGACTTGAAAAGCGCAGTAAATACATATCTGACTGCAACGGGAGAGTGTGCGAGCGGAACGGAGGAGGCCGCCCAGGCAGCGAGACAGTTTGAAGAGATTCTAAGCAATATCTATAAAAATAATTATGGTGAGAGTTTGGAGGATGTGGCCCAATCAGCTGCTTCTGTGCGTCAGAATATGCGTGATATACCAACGGATCAGCTCCAAAAGGCAACCGAGACGGCAATTACCCTTAGAGATGTATACGGCTATGATATCCCAGAAACTACCCGGGCAGCTAATACATTGATGAAACAATTTGGTATTGGTGCCGAAGAGGCATTTAACCTGATTGCACAGGGAGCCCAGAACGGCTTGGATTATTCGGGAGAGTTGATTGATAGTATCAATGAGTATTCTGTTCAGTTTCAGAAGGTGGGGCTGGGTGCGGAGGATATGTTCAATGTCTTTGCATCAGGCGCTAAAAATGGAGCATTTAACCTGGACAAGATTGGTGATGCCGTAAAAGAACTTTCCATCCGTGTGATTGACGGAAGTGATACCACAAAGGAAGGATTCAAGGTGGCAGGGCTTAACGCCAAGAAGATGGCGGATAAGTTTGCGGCTGGTGGTGAGACAGCTAGAGAAGCGTTTAAGGAAACGATAAGTGCATTAAGGAATATGGATGATCCTTTAAAACAGAATATTGCAGGCGTGAACCTGTTCGGAACCATGTGGGAGGATCTTGGCGCTGAAGTAGTACTGAGTATGGGAGATGCGGAAAAGGCGATTGATTCTACGAAAGACGCAATCGGGAATCTTAAAAAACAGAAGTATGATGATATTAAAAATCAGATGGCCGGGATTGGACGTACAATCAAGACAGATATTGCGGTTCCGCTGGGAAAGCAGATGGTTCCGCTGATCCAGCAGGCAGTTGCCCGTTTGGCAGAATTGGTGAAAGGCTTTTCGCAGCTATCCCCTCAGATGCAAAAAACCGTAATCCTGATCGGATTATTTGCGGCTGGCCTTGGCCCACTGCTGATTATGCTGGGACAGGTTACAACGGGGGTCGGTGCACTGATGAAAGGTATCAGCGCTATGGGTCCTGTACTGGCAGCATTATCCGGTCCAGGAGGAGTGATCCTGCTGACAGTGGCAGCGGTTGGAGCATTGGCAGTGTCCTTTGTGGGAGCCAAAAGGGAGGCAGATGCATACTACAAAAGTGCCAGAGAACTGACAGATGGGGAAAAGGAACATAAGGCAGCGGTCGAGGGATTGACGGAATCCTACAAGATGATTACTGAGAGCCGGAAAACAGCAGTCGAAAGCGCAGAAAGCCAGGCTATTAAGGAAAAAAAGCTGGCAGAGAATCTTAAAGCGATCACAGATGAAAATGGAAGGATTAAAGAAGGTTGCCAGGAGCAGGCGGAAGTTATCACGGGGCAGCTGGCAGCTGCACTTGGGATAGAAATTAAACTGAGGAAAAACCAGATCAGGAATTATCAAGATCTGATGAACAATATTGACCAGCTGATCATTAAGAAAAAGGCAGAGGCACTTTTGACGGCTAATGAGGGGAATTATGCAGAGGCGATACAGAAGCAGGCACAGGCCTCTGTGGATTATTATAACAGTCTTGCAGATGTACAGGTGGCAGAGGAACAGCTTAACAGTGCCAGGGAGCGGCAGGCAAAGGTACTGGCAGATATCCGCAAACACTTGGAAGAAACCCCGGAGGATAGTTCACTGGGCCTGCAACTGGCAAGAGAATCCAATAAGGCCTATGAAGAGGTCAAGGGGTACGAAGAAAAGCTGGAAGAATTGAAAGGGAAACTGGGAGAAGCACAGGTTGCCTGGGATCAGTTTAATGCAACTGTATCCAATTATGAACAGCTGGGTGCTGCAGTATCTTCTGGAGACCAAGCCACTATCGAAAAGGCTATCACTAATCTCACAGAAAACTTCCTTACTGCGGAAGTGGCCACCAGAGAATCTTTGGAACGTCAGGTGCAGACATACCAGGAAAAATACGATGAGATGCAGCGGGCGGTGGAAAATGGTGCTCCGGCTATTGTTGAGACACAGATGAAACAGATGCAGGAGCTGATTGACCGGAGCAAACAGGAACTGGATAATTGGGTAAAACAGGAAATATCTGAAAACGCAGGATACTTATCTGCTGGAATAGAGGCGGTAAGCGGATTGGCTGAGGGTGTTAAAAAGGGAACCGGAGATGTGGCAAAAGCATTAGGCGAAGCAGCCCAAGGGGGGATGGACGCTGTAAAAGAAACATTAAAAGCGAACACAGATGACGTGAAAAATGCGGGAGAAAAAATTGCGGATGCCTCATCCCAGGATATACAGAACCTGCCCTCTCAGGCCAAAGTCTGGGGCGATGATATGATGGCAGGATATATACAGGGCATACGCGGCAGAATACGGGAATTAGAGAGCGCTGCGCAGACGGTTGCCAGAACTGTATATAATTATATGCATTTTACAAGACCTGAAAAAGGGCCTCTGAGAAATTATGAACAGTGGATGCCCCATATGATGGAAGGATTCGCAGAAGGAATCCGAACCAATATAGGACAGGTCGAAACAGCAGCACAGGAAACTGCGGAGAGGATTGGAGAAGGCCTTGCTTCAGGGCTGTCAAAAAGCATACGGAGCAATAAGAAGTATGTGAAAAAGAATGAGGAAGAGATATCGGCTGCAATTTTGGATGCTGCTGAGGAAAAACTGAAAAACTATGAAGTGTATAATGACCTTACTCTTGCGGATGAAGTTGATTTCTGGGAAGCCGTAAGGAAACAGGTGACAGACGGTACACAAGCCCGGATTGATGCAGATGATAAGTATTTTAAGGCCAAGAAGGATCTGAATGAGAAGATGCAGAAGGCTGAGGAAACTTATACGGAGAATGTGGCAAAGGCATATGAGAATCTGAATGATAAAATCCAGGATCTGAACGATAAGTATCAGGATGCAGTAGCGTCCAGAACAGATCAAATCAAAAATGCCTATGGTCTGTTTGACGAGTTTTCCATGAATACGGATCTGACTTCTGATGACCTGCTGAATAACCTGGAATCACAGGTGGATGGCCTGAAAGAATGGCGTGATAATCTGGATGAACTGGCTGCAAGAGGGATCGGATCGGATCTTTTGGGAGAACTTCAGGAATTAGGACCAAAATCAGCAGCGCAGGTAAAATTACTGACAGAAATGACGGATGATGAACTGGATCGTTATGTCAGCCTGTATCGGCAGAAAAATCGCATTGCCAAAAAACAGGCTCTGGAAGAACTGCGTCCCATGCAAAATGAGATCGCAGAGCAGATTCGTGAGCTAAAACACCAGACGGAAATGGAGTTGGAAGAGTACAAGGATGAATATGTAAATACAATGGCAAGCCTTGGAGCGGTTCTTAATCAACCGCTGGAGAACATGAAACTGGCAATGGCACAGAGCGCTGTAGAGATGGTTGCGGGCCTTGCAACAACCGTACAGACCGAATCAGGAAACGCGGAAAATACGGAGAAATTTAAGGCCTTGGCGCAGAATATCCTGAATGCAGCGGGAACCCTTCCGGGCGATATGCAGAACATCGGGCAGAATACCATAATGGGAATAATAACAGGGCTGCAGAGCCAGTCTGACAATTTGTATGCAGTGGTCAGGGAGATTGCGAATAATGTTACAAAAACCATGGCAGAGGCATTTGAAATCCATTCTCCATCTGCTGTTATGCGGGAAAAAATCGGAAAGAATCTGATGTATGGTTTAAGAGATGGAATTAAGAAGTATCAGTCGGTAGCTATAAGTCCGTCCGAAATGGTGAGAAAATTAACGGATACTTTTTCTGTACGTCCAGGGGCTGGAAACGGTTTGGAGGAAACTACAACAATGATGGATCTGCTGTCTATGCTTAATTTGTACCTGCCGGAAATAGCAAAACAGAAATATGTAATGCTGGACGGTAAGGCGGTTGTAGGATGTACGGCCGGAAGCATTGATAGGAAACTGGCAGCACAGCAGATTTTGAAGGGACGGACAGGATGATTTATGCAAGCGTAAGTATCAATGATATTGATATGCTTAAAACCTATAAAATGGCTTTAAAGGACCGGCACTGTGTACAGCCTCCAGTCCCAAAGACATTTTATCAGGATATTCCGGGAGCAGACGGCAGTATGGATCTTTCGGAGGCTATAGCGGGACGGGTAATATATGAGCGGAGAATTATTACCTTAAATTTCGGATGTGGCTATTCTATTGATGAATGGCCGGCTGTTTTTTCAGAAATTCTGCGGATATTCCATGGAAAGACAGGGAAACTGATTTTTGATGATGATCCACAGTATTATTATACTGGCCGTATGGTTGTAGGAGATTACAATCGTGTCAGGACATTGGGGACATTTACAATTACAGTGGAAGCAGATCCATATAAGTATGAGCTGATGGCGGGAGACGAAGACTGGTTATGGGATCCCTTAGACCTTAAAATAGGAGTAATTCGGGAATATGGAAATATAACGGTATCAGGATCGTATACCATGCTTATTGACGGCACAGAAAAGTGGACAATACCGGAAATCATTGTATCCGAAGATATGCTTCTGGAATTTGGGGGTGTACAGTACAGCCTGAAGAAAGGGACAAACAAGGTGTATGATGTAGTGATCAAACCGGGAACAAACTACTTGAAATTTATTGGAAATGGAACAGTAAGTGTGAAATACAGGGGGGCGATATTATAATGTACCGGGTATATGTAGAACAAAACGGACAGAAATACCCGCTGTATGAACCGTTAGATGATGAAATGAGAATATTTGAGCCAGTATTAACGGAAGAGCCCGGAAATGCTGGCTCGTTTCAATTCAGGGTTTATGCGGGACATAAAAATTACAGTAGACTACAGCCTTGCAATTCGGAAGTTATACTGTACAGGGATAAGGAAGAATTGTTCCGGGGGCGGATTCTGAAACCAGAACAGGATTTCCAGAATATGGTTACAATCACCTGCGAAGGGGAATTAACCTATTTGTTGGACAGTATCCAGCGCCCAAGGACGATATCAGGGAGTGTGAATGTCTATATAGAACAGCTTCTTAAGGTACATAACGAACAGGTGGAGCCGAAGAAAAGAATAGAAATTGGCTATATCAATGTAGCAGGAACGGATATGGACATAGAACGGACTATCAGTGCATATACCTCTACACTGGCGCTGCTTCGGGAACTCCCGGAAAAATACGGGGGATATTTAAGGATCCAGAACAGGAACGGGAAGAAATATCTGGATTATGTCTGGGATTATGGAGGGATCAACTCACAGACTATTCGCTTTGGAGAAAACCTGCTGGATCTGAACAAATATGTGGATGCATCGGGGATTATTACCTGTCTTATTCCCTTGGGAGGAGAAATGGAATACCAGGATGAACTGGGAGAAACACAGACAAAGACAGTGAATATAACAAGCGTGAATGAAGGAAAGGACTATATTACGGCAGATCAGGAAATTCTGGAGCGTTATGGGCGTATCTGGGGTACACAGAAATTTGAAGAAATAACTTCACCGAAACTATTGTTGGAGAAAGCGCAGGAATACTTAAAAGAAGCCGCTGTATTGCCGGAAACGATAGAAATAAGCGCTGTGGATCTGTCAGATATAGGGATGGCAATAGAACGTTTCCAGATTGGATACTGGACTAATGTAGTGAGCAGCCCCCATGGGATTAACCAGCGCTATATGTTATCTCAGCGTACGCTTAACCTGTTGGATCCAACCCAAGGGAGCATTACTCTTGGCCGTGAGACCAGTACACTGACGGAAAGCATAAATAAAAACCAGGTAACAGTCAGTGATCGGATTGATAAATTGCAGGAGAGTACCAGCGAAGAAATCAACCGTAAAATAGACAATGCTACTACACTGATCACCGGAGGTTTTGGCGGATATGTAATTCTGGATAATATTGATCCGGCTACCGGTAAAAAAATGCATCCTTGGAGGATCCTTATCATGAATACGCCTGATAAAGATACCGCCAAGAATGTAATTCAGATCAATCAGAATGGAATAGGTTTTTCAACAACTGGCATTAACGGGCCGTACAGTAATGCTTGGACGATTGACGGAAATCTGGTAGCTGATTTTGTAACAACTGGAACAATGCTGGCAGACCGAATCCGGGGTGGAACCTTGGAGGTGGGAGGCCCAGGACTTGGAAAAGCCGGTGTGATCCGTGTCTTGGATGAAAACGGAACGGAATTGATGCGAATGTCCTTGACCGGAATTGTAATCAATTCTGGAAAGTTAAAAGCACCGGAAATCGTGGGAGGCCATGCCACATTTGCGGATGGTCTTTTTGAGGCAAACGAGGATATGGTTTATATCGGCGGATTCATGGCAACGTATGACTGGGGACGCGACATATTTCAGAGTTTTGATGAACAGTGTGGAATGTCAGCGGATCCGAATAAAAAGGGCGGATTTTGGTTCTGGGCTGGATGGAGAAATGAAGAAACCTATGATTTTGCAGTTAATAATGACGGACTGTGTCTTGCGTATGACTTTAAGTGCATGGGCGGGCAGAGCTTCTGGAAAGGCTGGAGTCTGACAGAAACCATGCAGGACGTATACAATCGCTTATCGAATCTTGAGGAGCGGATTGACAATATTGATACAGGGGGGTGAGTGAAGGTGGCGATAACACCAGTAAAAGATATAGATCTGTCATCAGAAATCCAGGACTGGAAAAATGCCAGATATGGACGCCAGGTTCGATCGGCAAATGTAGCGGCGTTTGAAAAAATCCAAGGAGTTGTAAATCAGACAGTACAAAACGTTAATCAGGCTTCACAGGATATAGTGGATGTGGCTGAGGCAGCACAGCGGGCAGTAGATCATGCTAATGAGATTACTGAAAAGTATAAAGAATATGCGGAACGTACACTGCAAGAGACAGAAGAACAGAGACAGCAGGCGGAAAATGCCAGAGATGAGGCAGAGGATTTTGGAGCGCTTGCAGAGAGCTGGACGCGAGGGGGAAAGGGGATCAGAGAAGGAGAGAATACGGATAATTCCAAGTATTACAGTGAACAGTCTGCAACCCAGGCGGAACGTGCCAGGAATGAAGCTGACAGGGCTGCAATATACAGTAAAATCACTGCTCCAGGTTTTTACTTTGATCCAGAAACTTCAATACTGTATATGAAGGGCGGTCAGGGAGTGGATTTTAAGCTGGAAGGAGCAACGTTGTATTGGAAAATGGTGACATAATCATCATGGATAATTTCTAAACATAGGGATGATATGCCTGTGTAAGAATCATATGAGAGGAGCATGACATAATGCCTGTACCAGAAGGATATACAAAGCTTGGCAAAATTGGCTTTGTAGATAAAGGAGAATATTTAAATGACGCTACATACATGAGTGGGGATGTAGTATTTTATAATGGTAGCACCTATAAAGTAATAAAGGATAATTTGAGCGGAGTTACACCTAGCAATGATGGAAAAAATTACAGATATATGGCTCAGGGATTCTCAGCAACAGAAGCGTCAGGGGTGACAGCGATAGACACCCAAGATCTTACGGGAGTAGGGAAAGGAAAGAAATCTACCGTTCAGGCGCTGCTTGATAAAATCGCCCAGAAACTGGTCGAAAAAGTGGTGACATCGGATACCTTCCAAACAGTCCTGGGAAAGTACCTGGTGAACAATGGGCTGACAACAGAGGCAGGAAAGTTCGGGCTTGATGCTGCTTTTGGCAAGAATCTCCAGGATCAGATCACTCAACAAAATAGCAATATCCAAATCAATGTTGACACCATTGAACATTCAGAATCTGTCTATTC
>OBVC01000137.1_pt1 | contig 52991 bp, 75 predicted proteins | sample 1494991 | NCBI WGS metagenome assembly OBVC01 (sample SAMEA2579955, study PRJEB22360) | human gut metagenome
ACTTTGTTCAATTAGGTCAAATCGAAAATGGAGTAAACGAAGGGGCAGTTCACTGGAATGCCAAAACTGCTTTTTCGTTTACCCCATCATCGATTCTAACCTAAAGAATTTACCTTCTGCTCATATAAAATATATCAATAGCTTTACTTGCAAACTCTGCTGTGCCAACTCCTCCAACATCATCAATATTTTCCGTAAGTTCTCCTCCACCGGCATACATTCTTCCAAGACCGCATAAAATCTTATCAGAACATGTATAAAAATGATCTGTAATGTAATCCTGAAGTTTCCTTACCTGCAACTGCACCTGTTCATCTTCTGGATCCATTTCTTTCATTTGTCCAAACTCAACAAATAATTGCATAAACTCATTTGCAACAGTAGCTTCATCGTCTTTCGTCCAGTTCTTTGTTTTCTCTTCAAACTCCTTATACTCAGAGGTTTGTCCCCATTGTTCTTTTGCTCGTTTAGAATACTCATCAATCTTTGTTGTATCAAATACTTTAAAATCCATATATTTCACTCCTATTCCTTTTATTCCTCGAGCGAAACTAATAAGATTTTCAAGATGCTCTTTTTTCATAGTTAGCAATTCAATCTGCTGCTCTAATGCTTTGTTCCTGTCAAAGTTAGGGGCATCAATTATCTTTTTAATCTCCTTAAGCGGAAATTCCAATTCTTTAAACAGTAAAATTTGTTGCAGCCTTTCCAAGGATGTATCGTCATACAACCTATAACCTGACTCTGTATATTCAATAGGTTTTAAGAGACCAATGGTATCATAATACTGCAGAGTGCGTATACTCACTCCTGTTAATTTACTTACCTCATTCACTGTCATCATTGTCATTTCCTCCTCTCGATAAACATATCGTAAACTATTACGTTGCGTAGGAGTCAATAGTTTTTCAAAGAAATTTTCAAAATTAACAGCTTGATAAATCCCGATTTTCTTAATTCTCCAAACTTGAAGTTATAGTGCAATCTTTTTCCATTTTCTAATCTTGGTTCTAAAGGTTCCGAACGGAGCAACTGTATTAACATGTATGAATTTGTATACTTCCCAGACAGCTGTTTTAGTTGCTTCGTCAGCCCATTTTCTCATATGTGGTTTAAATAATTCTTCATCACTCAGAGAATCAATCATTGCATAAATAGAGTTGATATTCTCATTCAATCTGTCTTTCAATTCTTGCAGTGACAGCTGAGCATATGTATCTGTGAACCATTGATATAATTCGCCAAGCTGATTCCACTTAAAATTATCCGAAGGAGTTTTGACAGGAATACCCTTTCTTTCGTCTGATTCCCATTTAATAACAAGAGTTGTCCAGCCAACCTGATAAGCAAGATTTTCTGCCGGAGTTCGATCGATCTCATCAATTCTCTTATCTTTTAAATGCTCCGGAATATCATTAAATTCTGAAATATATTTTGCAAAGCTTTTATTTATCTCGTTTTTAAGTTCGTCTTTATTCTCATATGTTCTCAATAGTCTATCTCCTCAGCTTCCGATTTTCCAGTTTCAAAAACAGGAAGTTTTGCATACGTTATTCTTCTAATATTTTTGTAGGGTTCGCATCCGTTACAAATATCATACTATCATAAAGCTCCGCAGGAGGTTGAAACATTCGATAACTTGGAGGAAGAAGTCGCATAATGATTGAGTAGCTTTCTCCAAGTGTTCCCATATAGGTGTATTCAGAAGCCTGCCTACCCAGTTCAGAATTTTCCGGGACTTTAGTAAAATCCAACCAACAAATATCAAATCCCGCCAGTTTTGCCGCCTTTGCTAAAGGGTCATGGGAATAAAACACCTGAATTGTACGCTTTTCAGGCGAACGGGTCGGCATATTGCAATGGGTTTTATAAAAATCGGTACCAATGACATAGTAACCGTTTGCCGCGTCCTTGGAAAGAAGTTTACCCATCGAGTCAAAACTGCCCCATTTTGCGACATGGCTGTTGTGACCTGTCACAAAGATTTTTTCATGCCCATTTCGCTGCTCCTGCTGTAAAATCCACTGTACATTTTCTGCCATAAATTGATCTCTTAATGTAGCACCATCATCATTTGTCAGAGTTTGAAGCTCGGAATGCTGCATTAAAATATCTACAAAGTGAATTGCATTTTCCGAACCGTTCTTGCTTTCCAATTCTTTCTTCACTTGTGTAAGGGTTTCAGTTCGAGTAGATAAATCGCATTCACTGCTCCAGTTTTCACCTTCCACAAGTTTCTGCAAGTTTGTTGTGTCCACTTCCAGTTCTTTGCAGGATTCTTTCAAAAACCTCATGCTGTAAGAAAGCCTCTGCATATCAAAACCGTAAAAGCGAAGGTCTTCGCCTTCCAATGCACTTTCATTGTACTGGCGCATATAGGAGATAAGTTCTGCCATCTCTTCCGTTCTATAAATGGAAAATCCAATCGCTGCGGCTGCTTCCTGTGCTGTCCCCTCACCGCCGTGTATATATCGGTTTACCTGCTCGCAACCGCCGTAGTCACCTTCAAGGGCAAACGCCCTAACACCATTATTTTTTACCATCAGCTTGAACACTTCCAGCTTCAACTGCTGAAATTCTGCATTTCCGTGAGTAGCTTCTCCCAATGCAATTATTTTTGCACTTTCAGGCACAGTTATATTTTCAACGGGTTCAGCATAAGCTAAAAACTCTTCTGGATTCACATTTTCTCCTGTGCCAAAACCTCCAAAACGCATAAATACAAGTGCCGCTAAAGCCATAACACCTAATAATCCAAAAACGATATATCTTATCTTAAATCTTCTTGTCTTTTTATTCTTCATATCTGATAGACCTTTCCTTTATAGTGAATCAGTTGTCTTACATCCGTTTTACACGCTTATTGTACTTCACGTAATAGTTCTTCTGCCGTAGTGTTGAACAATTTTGCAAGTGTAAGCAGATTGGAAGTGCTTGGGTCAGATGCTCCGGTCTCCCATTTAGAGACAGCCTGCCTGCTTACGCCGATAGATTCTGCAACAAACTCCTGCGTCATCTTACACTCTTCACGATGCTGCTTCAAAACCTCACCGAGAGATTTCTTGATGCTGGACTTTTCTTTTCTGACATTGCCTGATTTAACATATCTACTCAATGCTCTTATGAGGAAAATTCCCACAGTGATAAATGCCGCTATCACCGCCACCCCGATTAGCAGTACAATACCAAAAACAATAACTCCTAAAAAATCATATTTCACTTAATTACCTCCTTTCGTGACTTCATGATAGCGAAATTTCATGGTTGCTACCACCAACTATCACGATATTTCTTTGGTTGCGAACGGTTGCGGAACTAAAATAACACTTTTTAATGTAAAAGGCATATATGTAAATTAATAAAACGACAAATTCCGATTAGTCTCTTACATTCTATCATATTCTATCCCAAAACTCTATTCTTAGATTGCCAAAGAGCAGCCTTTCGACTGCCCTTTTTACTCACATATATATACTCTCTTTCAGCACAATTTCTTCCGCACATGCCTTTATATTATTCATCAATCCAACCCATTTCATCAGATCCTGCATTTTCAGTTGTTCCGTCACACCCTGTTTTCCCACCATCTGTTTTACCAAGGTTTCCACCTGCTCTCTGGTCTCCTGATCGACTCGGTTCAGGTGTGCTGTTAGTTCCCCCGTCATCAATAAATACTGATATCGTGCCGGTCTATGCACTTTCAGAAACTGTTTTCGCAACATTCCGTATTTACCATATGTCAGTTCTTCCTCATTCACTGCCAGATCCGGCAGGTAATAATCTCCATGCAATGTGTAGCTCAATCCATTACTTTCATCATAAATGTGCTTTTTCATCGTCTTATCTCTCCATTCCTCTATTTTTTGTTTTATTTTTCTTACGCTGTTGATTCTCCATTTCACTTTTACGGGCACCCCAAGCCAGTCTTTCGTGAATACTTCCTTTGGGCATTTGCTCCATTTGCCGTTTTTCTTCTAATGCTTTCTGCTCTTGTATATCTTGCTGTACCGCATCCTCTACAACATTTTCCCCAAGGACACGCACTACCCGGTCATATCTGTCGGAAACATCCTGCAATTGCTGTTTTTCTTGACGCACTGTATCTAACTCTCTCTGAACTCGGTTATATACCTGCTTTGTTTCCTGATATTTATGTTTCCATTTTTCTACTTCTTTAGTAAGTTCTTTGACCTGGACAGCCATTGCAGCAATTTTATTTTTCATCTGGGTAAACAGTGGTTTTATTTTTTTATCCCGGTAAGTTGCTGCACGTTCTAATGCACCAGCTTCCGGAAGTAAAGTCTTTACTGTCCCATATTCCTTTATTTCCTTACTGACATTATCCATAACAGGCTGTAACCGTTCTCTGCGTTCTTCCAAGCTGCACAGATCTTTCTCAGCTTTTTCCGCACGCTTCTCAGCTTCCTCTTTATCTTTAACTGCCTGCTCCTTATCATCTTTTAAAAGCTGGATATCAGCTCTTGCTTCCGCAATCTGTGCAGTCAGTCCTTCATTCTCAGCAGTGAGATATTCTTTCTCCCGTTCCAGTGCCTGTACTTCCTTTTTACGCTCTTTCTTCTTAAAATTATAAACATCCAGATGTTCCTCATGTGTCCCTTTCTGCTCCCATTCAATTCCATATTGCCGGGCAATCTCTGCAAGCAATTCTTTTTCATGATTGATCCACTGATTCAACTCTGTATCGTGTTTGTTCCCGCCTTGAAATCCCAGGCTTTTTAATGCCTGCTTCAGTGAAACCCTGGTATCCATTCCTTTCCCTTTCCAGCCAGTTACATAAGGAACAAAATCAATATGCAGATGCGGTGTAGCTTCATCCTGGTGCAGATAACAGCTAAATACATGAAGTGTTGGATTTCGTTGCTGAAAATTCTTTACATACTCATCCAGTACTTTTACCGCCAGGTCTCCTTCTGTCGTTCCCACAGCCATATCTTCTCGATTTCCAATCTGGAAAATCACTTCATGGAACAGCTTTTCCTGCTTTCCCTGACGAATTTTTTCATAGTAATTTGTAATCTGCCGGTCCTTTCTTTTTCCCACATTGTACCGTTCCACAGAATCATCAAACAACTCTTTATATACTTCTTTCAGATTTTCATTCTGGTAACAGATATTCAGGTGTACTCTGTCTGGGTCTACATTTTCAGCTACAAAATCCCGTCTGTTATGAGCCAGCGATCCAGCTCCAATCATGCCGCTGATCGTTCTTCTCATCATTATGCTCCTCACCTCTCCTTCTAAAAAGCGTGCCAGATATGGCACATAATTTGTATTTCCGCCAACTATGGCGATTATAAGAAATCTTCGCCGGATACGGCGGTTTTGTTACTTTTGTCAAAAGTAACGCAAAAGCACTTTCGACAGCCGTACCGCCTATCAAAAGTACCCTTGCGCCCTGCCGGGGGCAAGACGTCCGGAGGACGTCTGTTCTGCACCGACTGAAGCGGAGCGGGGACCATTATTCCTTCCGTTGGTCGGATTGCTTCTGCGTTACTCACTTAACTAATCTATTACTGTATTCTCGCCCGTATATATTCCAGATCTCCGCAGTACGGTGTTCCTACCAGATACCATTCCCTTGCCGGATTCATCTCCATTCTGGTCTGCACCCACTGATCATCAATCAGTACTTCCAGGCATTCCCCACAATGAAATCCTGTATCAATCCATAAATCTGATGACAACAAACCATATCTATTGTTACTGCTGTTATAATCTAATCTTCCTTCTCTCATTGCTGTATGCTCCTTTCTATTATCCTGCTGTAAGGAGGCCCTGATTCAGGGCTCCCTTTCGCAACTTGTAATTCGCCTATAAATAATCGGGTAATCTATAACCTCCCGGCTACACCTTACATGCTTTCGCCTTGTCTGATATTTACAGGTGCGTGACACGCTCCTGTTATAAAGTGATCAGCAAGAATCTCTACCAACGAAAGTTTTCCGGTATTCCCTTCCTTTCCAGGTATTCCTGCCTGGACTTTTCTCTCTCTTCCTCTGTTGGGGCTGTTTTGTACTTACTGTATAACTCCCGATCTACCATTGCATTCAATTTCTTTTCTAACCCTTTCCTTATGATTTCTTCGCCCTCATAATTCTCCATCAGGAAATATTGCAACAGTTGAAAGAATAACTCATATGGTATCTGCACATTTCTATTTTTCATCTGATCTCCTTTCAAGGTGGCAAGATGCCCTATTATTAAGATATGGTCATCTTGCCATCTTCCTTTTTCTACTCTGACAACATCCAATACCACTGATTTCCACGTTTTACGGAATCTATTCCCAGTTCCATTTTGGCATTTCTCAGTGTTTTCTTTTTAATTCCCAGTTTTTCTGCTTCTTCCTCAATTTTCTTTTGTGCCATACCTCCATCAGCCAGTATCTCAAGCAGAAATTCTTTTGCTTTCCGGGTTTTCTGTCCTTTTCCCTCTCCATTGAGCAATTCATCTGCACTAATGTCATATTCACCAATCCATTCAAATCCGTTGTTTTTATCCAGACGGAACGCAATAGCTTTACCTTCCGGTGCCAGGGAACTCTTTGTATGGCACACAACTCTTACTTCCGGTTCATCCTTAATTCGTCCGACAATCAAAACGCTTCTTGCAGCTGCCTGAAAATCAATAGAACCAAGTCCCCGGTAAGAAGATTTTCCGTTACTGTTCTTGTTCATGTGTCCAATCAGAATAATCGCACAATGATATTTTTCTGCCAAGACTGCTATACGTTTCATCAAAGGACGGATTTCATTAGCCCTGTGCATATCCACCTCTGATCCAAGGAAGCCCTGAATCGGGTCAAGCACAACCATTCTGGCTTTTGTCTGCACAATTGCTTCTTCCAACCGGACATCTGCCATCGTCAGCGGTTGCTCACTGTCATCGATAACCATGACCTTTGTGCAGTCTGCACCTGCAGCAAGTAATCTTGGTTTTATCGTATCTCCAAGACCATCTTCTGCAGTCTGGTAGATTACATTTACTGGTGCCTCCAAATGCTGTGTTGACGCATTGTTTTCAATATTTTCTGCATCTACCATATCGCTTTCACTATCAATATCTATCCTTTTATCTTTTGTTGAATCAGCTGGAAGAATAGTCTCTCCTCTGGTCAGTTTTGCAATAATTTGAAGCACCATTGTCGTTTTTCCTTCTCCCGGATCTCCCTGTATAATTGTTACTTTTCCATAGGGAATAAATGGATAAAGCAGCCATTCAATCTGCTCCACTTCCACCGTATCCATATTGATGAGTTTCAGTTCCGGTTCCAGCCTTTTCTGTACTGTTTTATTTGTTTCTGTTCTTTTGTTTTCCATCAAATCCTCCTTATTTTCCCGTTGAAAGAAAGAGTGGTTTTTGATAGAATACTCATAGAAGTTTTTTGGAAGAGTATTCTACCAAATCCCTGCCTTTAGGTGTTTGCCGACACTTAAAGGCTCTTTTATTCCGCTTTCATTCCAGCCATTGTTATTGTGATAAGCCGAATCACTTCCAATAAATCCTCCGGCACATCTTCTCCCTTTTTCAGACGTTTCAGCTCACCCAGTACCTTTTCAAGTTCCTTCTTCAAAGCTTTATACACCCTGGGATTTCCTGTAACCACAACTTCTTTTTCCTGCAATCTTCGGATAATATATTCTTGTTTGGTTAATCCCGATAGCCGTACTGCCGTCTCCAGAAGTTCATCTTCTTCCGGTGACATCCGAAATGCTACAACTTTATTTCTCCAACGTCCCTGCTGATCCAGACATTTAGCCGACATTTGCAAGTCCTCCTTCCACTTCATTTAATTCTTTATCCATATTTTCCGCATCCAACTGCTCTGCCATGTCCTGCTGTACCGACGGAAACAGATGTGCATACCGGTAAGTAATCTTTTCTGCTGAATGTCCAACCCTTTTTCCGATTGCTAGTGCGGTATACCCCATATTGATCAACAGGGATACATGACTATGCCTGAGATCATGAACTCTGATTTTCTTTACCCCGCTCGCTTTGCAGCCTCTTTCCATTTCGTGATTCAGATAATATTTTGTTACCGGAAAAATGCGGTCGTCAGGCTTTAAACTGTAATATAATTTCAGGCAGTCCTGCATTTCATCACACAGAAACTGTGGCATTATGACTGTCCGTACACTATTCTTTGTCTTTGGCGTACTGATTACATCTTCTCCTTTCAAACGCTGATAGGACTTATTGATCCGAAGCGTTTTCTTTTTGAAATTAAAATCTGCTGGTGTTAAAGCAAGCAGCTCGCCCGAACGAATTCCACACCAGTAAAGCAGTTGAAAAGCATAGTAGGAAAGAGGTTTGTCCATCATTTCTTCTGCAAATCGCTTATACTCCTCTTTTGTCCAGAACAACATTTCCTTGCCTTCTTCTTCTCCCAGTGCCCCAGCTTTTCTTGCCGGATTAATGCTAAGATCGTAATATTTCACTGCATGATTAAAAATAGTGCTTAATTGTCCATGTATCGTTTTCAGATACGTTGGCGAAAGCGGTTTTCCTGTTTTCGTTTTCAGTTTTCTCATCTGGTTATGCCAGTCCATCACATCTTTAGCTGTAATTTCCGATACTTTACGTTTTCCAAGATACGGAAGAATCTTTTTCTGAATAATATTTTCTTTTGTAAGCCAGGTACTCTGCTTCAAAGAAGGTCTGACATCTTCTTCATACATAGCGCAAAAGCTTTCCATTGTCATATCCACGCTTGCTTTCTTCTGTAATTTGAATTGTAATTCCCAGTCCGCAGCTTCTTTTCTTGTAGAAAATCCTCGTTTGCATTTCTGTTTTCTTGCACCTGTCCAGTCCTGATAACGAATCATTACATACCAGGTGCCATTGTCATTCTTGTAAATTGCCATTCCTAATTCCTCCCATCATTCGATCTTGTTCCATAGAACTGCTCATAAAAATACTTCCGGTCAACTTTTCCTGCGATTGTCTGACATCCCATTGCCTGCAATTCCCTGTTTAGCCTTTTCATCAGCTTGTATGCATAGGACTCCGATACTTCCAGGACTTCCATGACCTCTTTCACATTCATAAACATTTTACTCATAGAAAATTTCTCCTTTCTTTTTACTATACTATTTTGTATTGGTTGAATTATACTATACTATTCTGTATGGGTCAAGTGCTTTCAATACATTTACCCATACTTTTTTGTATGGATTTTCTTGTCTCTACCATTTGGATATGCTATACTCAACCTATCAAGAAAAAGACAGGAGATATAAACATATGGCAATAGGCGAAAGAATCCACCATTTCAGACTTCTGCGTGGTTTCACGCAGAAATATTTGGGTCAACAGCTGGGATTCAGTGATTCACAGGCTGATGTCCGCATTGCACAGTATGAAAAAGGGGCACGCAGTCCAAAAGAAAAATATCTGAACGCATTGGCTGATATTTTTGAAGTATCCCCTCATGCTCTTGCTGTCCCGGATATTGACAGTTACGTTGGACTGATGCATACCTTATTTACCTTAGAAGACCTTTACGGGCTTCACATTGATGAGATTGACGGAGAACTTTGTCTCCGGCTGGACAAGGCCAAGGGAACCACCTACCTTTCCATGTTCGATATGTTCCATGCGTGGCAGGAACAGGCAGAAAAACTCAAATCCGGCGAGATCACTCAGGAAGAATATGATCAGTGGCGTTACAACTATCCAAAAAACGCAAAATAAAAGCCGACGAAAAAAGGCCTTACCAAATTGATTTCACTCAATTCAGTAAGACCTTTTTTGTCGGTTTCACACATATTACCTGATAACCACAGGATAGCTGATAAATAATGCCAAAATATCCAGTGTTATCATTTTGTTATCAAATAGAACTTTATCTGCCCGGAAACGCCCTGTTTATAAGGCTTTCCAGAAATTTTTAATTATTCAAACTCAATCGTAGCCGGCGGCTTCCCCGTGCAGTCATACAACACCCGGTTAACCCCCTTCACCTCATTCACAATCCTGCTGGTTACCTTCCCCAGTACCTCCCACGGAATCTGGGCGGACTCTGCGGTCATGAAATCGGAGGTGAGCACAGCACGGAGGGCAATGGCGTAATCGTAGGTTCTTTCATCGCCCATGCAGCCTACAGAACGCATATTGGTCAGGGCGGCAAAGTACTGTCCGAGGTTTTTGTCCACACCGGCTTTTGCGATTTCTTCGCGGTAGATCGCATCAGCATCCTGTACGATCCGCACCTTGTCAGCTGTTACTTCGCCGATGATGCGCACACCCAGGCCAGGGCCGGGGAATGGCTGACGGAATACCAGATATTCGGGGATGCCAAGTTCCAGACCAGCTTTGCGCACCTCGTCCTTAAAGAGCAGTCTTAAAGGCTCTACCAGTTCCTTGAAATCTACGTGCTCCGGGAGGCCGCCTACATTGTGGTGGGACTTGATCACTGCGGATTTTCCAAGGCCGGATTCGATGACATCGGGGTAAATGGTTCCCTGAACCAGATAGTCTACGGCGCCGATTTTTTTCGCTTCTTCCTCAAATACGCGGATAAATTCTTCGCCGATAATCTTGCGCTTTTTCTCGGGATCTTCTACACCCTTTAATTTCTCATAGAAACGCTCCTGAGCGTTTACGCGGATGAAGTTCAAGTCGTAGTGGCCTTCCGGGCCGAATACGGCCTCTACCTCGTCGCCCTCATTTTTACGAAGCAGACCATGGTCTACAAATACGCAGGTCAGCTGCTTGCCAATGGCCTTGGAAAGCATAACGGCAGCAACAGAAGAGTCGACGCCGCCGGACAGAGCACAGAGAACCTTGCCGGAACCGATTTTTTCACGCAGGGCCTTGATGGTTGTATCTACAAAGGAATCCATTTTCCAGTCACCGGAGCAGCCGCAGACATTGTATACAAAGTTGGACAGCATCCTGGTTCCTTCCTTGGTGTGCACTACCTCAGGATGGAACTGAACAGCATAGAAATTCTTCTCGGCACATTCCATACCGGCTACGGGGCAGGACTCTGTGCGGGCGGTGATGGAAAAACCGGCGGGAACCTCTGCAATATATACGCCGTGGCTCATCCAGCAAACTGTCTTTGGAGACACGCCGTCAAACAGCTTGGAGGAGGTATCTACGTCCACCTCAGTGTGGCCGTATTCGCTTACGACCGCCTTCTTTACAACACCGTCTAACAGATAGCTCATCAGCTGAGCGCCATAGCAGATTCCCAGAACCGGAATGCCCAGTTCAAAGATCTCTTTGGAACAGCGCGGAGCGCCGTCCTCAAATACCACATCAGGACCGCCGGTGAAAATGATGCCCTTGGGGTTCATCTGGCGGATCTTGTCCAAACTCATGTTGTAGGGGTGTACTTCGCAGTATACATTGCATTCACGGACACGGCGGGCAATCAGCTGGTTATACTGGCCGCCAAAGTCCAAAACAATAATCATCTCTCTATCCATGAGATATTCTCCTCCATTTTCATTTCCTTATAAATTGAAAGAGATTGTACAGCGAAAGTACAATCTCCTTTTATCTTTGGTACGAATCCATTATAAAGGATGAAAAGCCAAATATCAAGATATTTCGACAAGTTTTTGGCGTTTTTTAATGCTGTGGATTCCCCCCTTATTGACATCCCACGCCGTGCTTGTTAAAATGTAGATACAAATCAAGTTTACCGCTGACTGATATACAAAGTGGTTGGGCCGAACCGTTAGTCCTTTGCCGCATGGCGAGGGACTTTTTTCATGAGCAGGGCACTCAGATGAAGCGTGGCTGCCTTAAACGCTCCGGGATATTCCATATAACTTTTGGTTCCTTAATTTAATGTGTCTTCAGGAATCCCGGTTATTATCAGTTAAAAATAAAAATTATACATAACGATTCAGGAGACAAATATGGAGTTTCAAAAACGACAAAAAATGTGGTGGGGAGTTTTTTACTCTTTTTGTAGCTTTTGTCTGTGCTTATTATGCGCATACTTTTATCTGGTCAGCCGATCCCATAGGCTGGATCCGCTGGAAACAGCCATACCGCTGTTCTTTTTTGTGCTGGCATTTATGGGAGGATTTGGAACATTAAAATATAAGGTACTGGAGCTTTCAAACCGCTATATCGATCCGGTGACGGGAGGATCAAATGAGTTTCTGTTTCAGCAGGAATTTCAAAAACGAACGGCCCAGAAAGGGGAGTTTTTTGCTTTTCTGTATATAAACATTAAAAAATTCAGTATGATCAATTCAGAATATGGCTGGGCTGCAGGCGATCACATTTTAAAGAGTGTCTATACGGCTTTTAAGGAAAAGCTGCTGCCGGGAGAGTCTATTGCCAGAGTGAATACAGATACGTATTATCTGCTTTTAAGGATAAAGGATGAGGAAGCGCTTAAGGCCCGGATCTATGAACTGGATGACGCCGTATATTTTCTGGAGCATCTGAAGATTGACCGGAAATTATTTCTCTCTATTGGGGCTTACATTTTAAAAGATGCTTCTGAGATCTATGCAGATGCGGTGGACCGGGCGAATTTCTGTCGGACTCACAGCGCCGATGCCTCTGACCGGAATTCTCATTTTGAGGTGTACAACCATACGATTCATGATAAGAGAGAGTATCACAAAAAACTTTTGGAGATGGCGCAGCCTGCGCTGGAAAAGAAGCATTTTAAAATGTTTCTCCAGCCCAAATATGAGCTTGAGCACGAGACGCTGGCCGGTGCTGAGGCACTGGTCCGCTGGCAGGATCCAGAGGAAGGGATGATGCCAGTGTATGAGTTTGTTCCTCTTTTTGAAAAGAACGGATTTATGCGGCAGATTGATTACTTTATTTTTGAGTCGGCGTTGGAGCTGATCGAAAAATGGATGGACGAGGGGATCGAGCCGTTGAAGATCTCTGTAAATCTTTCAAAATCCCATTTTTCTGCGAATAACTTTTTTGAGGAGCGAGTGCTCCCTATCTTTGAAAGGCACCGGGTTCCCCGCCAATACATAGAATTTGAAATTTCTGAAAGTATTATGCTGGACAATTCAGGCAGTCTGATCAAGTTTGTCCGCAGCCTGAGAGAACAGGGCTTTGAATGTTCCATGGATGATTTCGGCAGCGGTTATTCTTCTTTAAATATGCTGAAAAGCCTTCCCGTATCCACCATAAAGCTGGATCAGAAGCTGTTCAGTGAGGAGGAAAAGGAACGCGGAAAGATTGTCAGCCGCGGAATCATCCAGATCGCCCGGCAGCTGGATATGAAGGTAGTGGCCGAGGGTGTAGAAACCAGAGAATACGTGGATTTCCTGAAGGAGCAGAAGTGCGATATGATTCAGGGATATTATTTTGGACGTCCTATGCCGGTGGATGAGTTTTGTAAACGGATGTAGGCTTTTCCCTCGCTGTCAGGCGGGGGATTTTTTCGTGATTCAAAATTAAGTTTAAGATCATACATAAGTAATACTTATCCAATACCACTGAAATCCGAATGGTTCTTTTGAGAGAGATTCACTATGATATAGGTATCACAAAAGGAACAAAGCCGGAAAGAGAGGAATGGAACATGAGAGATCAAACCAAGGAAGTTGTACTGTGGGCTGGTGCAGGGCAGATCGGTATGGCGATCGCCCGCAGGATTGGACACGGAAAGAAGCTTGTGGTTGGAGATAAGAAGCTGGAAAATGCCCGCAATATTGCCCGGATTATGAATGAGGCGGGGTTTGATGTGACGCCGGTAGAAATGGATTTATCCTCCAGAGCCTCCATCTTAAACCTGATTGCAGAGGGAAAAAAGCATGGGGAAATTAAGATGCTGATCAACAGTGCGGGCGTCTCACCAAGTCAGGCACCGGTTGAAGCGATACTGAAGGTTGATCTTTATGGGACTGCGGTTTTACTGGAGGAAGTAGGAAGGGTAATTGGCGTGGGAGGAACAGGGGTTACGATTTCCAGTCAGTCGGCACACAGGATGCCTGCGTTAAGCCCCAAAGAGGACGAATTACTTGCGGCGACGCCTGCAGAGGAATTATTATCTCTTCCGCTGCTGCAGAAGGAAAACATAAAAGATACGCTTCATGCGTATCAGCTGGCAAAGCGCTGCAATGAAAAACGGGTTATGGCGGAAGCTGTAAAATGGGGAGAGAGGGGAGCGCGGATCAACTCTATTTCTCCGGGAATCGTGGTAACTCCATTAGCGCTAGATGAACTGAATGGGCCGAGAGGGGATTTTTATAAAAATATGTTTGCGAAATGCCCCGCAGGCCGTCCCGGAACGGCAGATGAGATTGCCAATGTGGCAGAACTTTTGATGAGTGAAAAAGGTGCGTTTATTACAGGAACGGATTTCCTGATAGATGGCGGAGCTACGGCTTCTTATTTTTACGGCCCGTTACAACCGGAAACATAAGAGGAAATTTACAGCGGTATAAAGGATAAACGGATAAAATGGAGGAGAACGGGGCATGGGAACAGTAAGAAATGTTATGGAAGTGCGAAGATTGCAGACCTGATGCCGGAATATGAGGCTTGCCATGGTTTTCTGAATATGCTGGATGCCTCAAAGGGGCTGGCGCCTGGAGATCCGGTGCGGATGGCGTATATTACCAGTTATACCTCCAGAGCGTCCAGAAAAACCGTATTAGACTTTTTGGAGCCCTCCTATGGTATCATAATGCCGGAGAAACACATAAAAAGCGGAATTTCATGGAGAAATGCCTGCAGGATTTCAGGCCAGGGAGCAAAAAACAGCGGATTTCCAGAATGAATGGAAAAGCGTTTCTGCTGGCGGGGATTGTTGCCGGCGTTTATGGAGGAGAGGTTTTTATTCTGCAGGGAATATTCAGCTATATGTTTCTCCAAACGTTTTTTGTATTTTTGATTTCGGAAAACCGCGTAAAAAATAGAAAAACTAATATAAAGGAGTGAACAAAATATGGCAATTACAGAGTTTGCTAAAAAGTATCATGAAAAAATGTTTCCGGGGTATGTATCCGAATTTCTAAGGACGGATCCGGAGTTTACGGAGCGCTTTGACAACTTTGCCTTTGACGAGGTGATCAACAGCTGCAGCCTGGATGACCGTACCCGTATGACGGCCATTCTTGCCGCGCTGTTGGGCTGTCAGGGCATAGACGAGTTTAAGGTTATGCTGCCGGCGGCTCTGAATTTAGGAGTTACGCCGGTGGAAGCAAAAGAGATTGTTTATCAGGCGGCGGCATATCTGGGAATTGGGAGAGTGTTCCCCTTTCTTAAGGGGACCAATGAGGTATTTGCTGCGAGAGGAATTACGCTGCCTTTAGAGGGGCAGGAAACGACAACCATGGAGAACAGGCTGGAAAAAGGAATTCAGGCCCAGGTGGACATTTTTGGAGAGCATATGAGGGAGTTTTATAAATCAGGTCCGGATGAGAGCAGACATATTAACCGCTGGCTGGCAGATAACTGCTTTGGGGACTGGTATACCAGAACCGGCCTGGACTACAGGCAGAGGGAGATGATTACCTTTTGTTTTCTGGCAGCCCAGGGGGGATGCGAGCCTCAGCTTATCAGTCACGCGGCAGCGAATATGAAAATGGGAAATGATAAGGACTTTTTGATTCAGATTATTTCCCAGTGCCTGCCCTTTATCGGCTATCCCCGCAGCCTGAATGCGCTTTCCTGCGTAAATAAAACGGCAGAAAGCAGCAGATAAAACAAGAAGGGGATGAGAAAATGGCAAATATCTTAACGGTATATTACTCCAGAAAGGGACAAAATTACTGGGGCGGAAGCATCAAAAATCTGGAAAAAGGAAATACGGAGATTTTAGCGGAGGCAATTCAGGCAGCTGTGGGTGGCGATATTTTTGAAGTGGACACAGTGAAGCCCTATGCAGAGGATTATCATACCTGCACAGAGGAAGCGGCTGCTGAATTGAAGGCAAATGCCAGACCCAGGCTGAAAGCCTATATGGAGAGCCTGGATTCCTATGATACGATTTTTGTAGGATTTCCCAACTGGTGGGGAACCATGCCTATGCCTGTGTTTTCCTTCCTGGAGAGGTATGATCTCAACGGAAAGAGGATTATTCCATTCTGCACCAATGAAGGAAGCGGAATGGGAAGAAGCGAGAGGGATTTAAAGTCCATATGTACGGGAGCAAGGGTCGAAAAGGGACTTGCAGTCCGTGGAACGGAATGCCCGTCTTTTGGAAGAAAAGCAGCTGATTGGGCGCGTAGGATGACAGACAAAAACTGACAGGCTGTGTGATAACTGGGTTGCAGATGCAGCTTTCCGTGATAAAATAGTTGTAAAGAAAGAGGAAAGGCGGTGGCATTATGCTGCTCAGGCAGATGCAGTATTTCGTATCCGTCGTAAATGCCAACAGTTTTACGGAAGCGGCAGAGCAGATGTACATTTCACAGTCAGCGATCTCTCAGCAGATGCGGGCGCTGGAAGATGAATTGGGAGTGGAACTGATCCATCGGGAAAAACGAAGGTTCTCCCTGACACCAGCAGGGGAGTATTTTTACAGGAACAGTCTCAGGGTTTTAGATGAGGTGGAACGGCTGAAGCGGGAAACCATTCAAATTGGAACGTATGATGACACCCGGCTCCGTGTCGGTTATCTGCGCTGTTATGGCGGGAAGGAACTTCATCAGGTCATTGCTGCGTTTTCAGAAAAATACCCGGAGGTATCTCTGGAAATTGTTCATGGCAATCATGAAGATCTGTATGATCTGCTGCGTTTCGGCAGTGTGGATATGGTATTAAACGACCAGCGCAGGGCGTTTTCCGATGCCTATGTCAATTTTGAACTGGTAAAAAGCCAGTGTTTTATTGAAATATCGGGGAAAAGCGCCTTGAGTCGGCTGGAATATGTAACTCTTGAAGAGCTTCGCAATATTCCGTGTATTCTGGTGGCTTCTAAGGAACAGCAGGAAAATGAAAGCGAATATTATCACAATACACTGGGATTTGGCGGCAGTTTCCTGTTTGCCGAGAGTCTGGAGGAAGGCAGACTGATGGTTGCAGGAAACAGGGGCTTTATGCCTGTGGAGGGAATCCGCCAGGATCCGAATCTGGGAGTGACCTTTCAGCGCCTTCCTCTTTTTCAGAACGGAGAGCCGGTTGTTCGGAATTACTGTGCCTTCTGGAAAAAGGAGAGAGGCGGCTATTATGTGGAAGAGTTTGCAGATATGCTGCGTCAGGAATTTGCTGCAAAGCAAAAGCGTCTGCGGAGGCCAGGCGATTCCCGTTTTTAAATGGTTAAGACAGAAGGAGGTTTATATGAAATACACAGAATTAGGAAAAACAGGTATAAAGGTGTCAAGGATTTGTGTGGGTGGAATGTCTTTTGGAAAAGCGGCGGAGGATTTTCACCTATGGACACTGGATCAGGAGAAAACCACAGCAATGCTTGCCCATGCGCTGGATCTTGGCGTAAATTTTATTGATACAGCAAACTGTTATTCCCATGGAACCAGCGAACTGTATATCGGCCATGCTCTGAAGGAACTGCAGGTGGCAAGAGATCAGGTGGTTCTTGCATCCAAGGTATATTTCAATGAGGGAAAGCTGAAAAAGGAGGCTGTTTTACGGGAAATAGACAAAACCCTGCAGCGTTTGGGAACAGATTGTCTGGATTTATATCAGATCCATCGGTTCGATTATGATACGCCGGTGGAGGAAACCATGGAGGCTCTGGATTCCCTGGTAAAATCAGGAAAAGTTCGCGCTCTTGGAGCCTCTGCCATGTATGGATACCAGTTTCACAATATGCAGATCGCGGCGGAAAAGAATGGGTGGACGCAGTTTTCTGCCATGCAGAACCATTACAATCTGATGTACCGTGAAGATGAAAGGGAAATGATACCTATCTGCAGGCAGTATGGGGTATCTCTGATCCCCTACAGTCCACTGGCAGGAGGTCATCTGACCCATCGCGGCTGGACAACCGAATCTAAGCGGAGTCAGACAGACCAAACCCTTAGAAAGAAGTATGACCAGGCCATGGAAAATGACCTTCTTATTATCGACAGGGTAGATGAAATCGCGAAGAAATATAATATTTCCATGTCTCAGGTTGCATTGGCCTGGCTTTGGGAAAAGGGTGTTGCAGCGCCGATTGTGGGTGCAACCTCAGTTCCCCATTTTGATGATGCAGTAAAGGCAGTAGATGTGTCTTTAAGCAGGGAAGATATAGTTTATCTGGAAGAAATATATGAGCGCCATAAAATAGTAGGAGCGCTGCCGGAGGAGTAATCTGTACAATAAGATCGGCAAAAGGCTTGAAAAGTCCTCAGGGTATAAGTATTATACTCATAGAAGGCTTTTCAGGCCTTTTTATATCTGTACAGTTTACTGTCAGCAGTTAAGGGACCCCGAGGAATTCTGCTGACAAAGCATCAGGGAAAGGGGGATGGCGGCATGATTCGTATCGGACTGGTGGATGATGACCGGGATCATATACAGCATATGAAATCATTTCTGCTGCGGTATGAAAAAGAAGAGAAAATACAGTTTGAAATAAAGGAGTATACGGACGGTCTGAATTTTGCAGAGGACTACGACGGTTCGCTGGATGTGGTCTTTCTGGATATTGAGATGCCTCATATGGACGGCATGACGGCAGCAAGACGGATCAGGGAATCGGATCAGCGGCTGGGCATCGTATTTGTTACGAACATGGCCCAGTATGCCATCTGCGGGTATGAGGTAAATGCCATCGATTTTCTGGTAAAGCCGGTCAGCTATTATGTGTTTGCGGATAAGCTTAGGAAGGCCATCCGCTTTGTCAATCGGAATACAGAAAAAGAAATTGTGCTGCATACGGAAGTTTCCGTTATACGTCTGCTTAGTTCCCAGATTCTGTATGTGGAAAAGGATAAAAATTATCTGGTTTATCATACGCAGGAGGGAGAGTTTCGCGCCAGAGGAACCTTGCTGGTTCTGGAGCAGGAGCTTCAGAAGGAAGGATTTTCTAAATGTATCAGCGGCTGTCTGGTTAATTTAAAATATGTGACGAAGTTTGTGAAAGATACCGTATGGATTGCGGACACGCCGCTGCCTGTAAGCAGACAGCGGAAAAAAGAATTTAAAGACGACTTTTTAAAATACCTGGGAGGGATGTGCCAATGACAGAAACGCAGATGGTTTCATGCATCCGGTTTTCTATGCAGCTTTTAATTTCGCAGAGTATTTTTACCATAGGATGGAAAAAACGAAAGAATTTTCCAGTTTGGCTGGCAGCCGGATTTGCAGGATACTGGCTGGCAGCGCTGCTGACGTTTTGGGGACTGAAGCAGATTCCAGCAGAGAATCCACTGGTTCTTATTTTTTATTATTTCTGCCTGTTCTCATACAGTATTTTTCTGATGAAATGCTGTTTTGCAGTAGGGTTTGAAGAATTGCTGTTTGCCGGAGTCTGCGGATATGCCACCCAGCATATTGCCTTTGCGGCGGCGACGGTATTCTGGACGTTAACCGGGATTACACTGACTGGGGTTTCCGATTTTTTGCTGGTTCGGTTTCTGCCTTATGCAGCGGTAACATCTCTGGTTTATTTTTCCATAGCAAAGAAAAATGCAGGGAGAGGAGAGCTTCGCAGACGGGATATACGCATGGTCTGGCTGGCGTTTTCTATTTTATCAATCGCGATCATTATCAGCTCCCTGGTGGACTATAAAGGGATCCGCGGAAACAGTCTTTTGCTGCAAAACGTATTCTGCAAGATTTACGCTATCCTGTGCAGCTTTTTTGCAATTTTTATTGCATTTTACCTGTCCAGAGAGAATCTAATGCTGCGGGAAAAAGAAACCATGGAAAGTATGCTCCGGGCGATGAGCGAAAAACAGAGGTTATCTCAGGAAACGGTAAATATTATCAATATTAAATGCCATGACTTAAAGTACCGGATTTCTAAAATTTCCCGAATCGAGGATGTAAAAGACCAGGAAGAGTACATTGAGAGCGTCAAAAATGCGCTGTCAATTTATGATAATATTTTTCACACGGGAAATGACGCCCTGGATCTGGTGCTGACAGAGAAGAGTCTGCTGTGCAGCGGGTATGATATAAAAATGAGCGCGATGGCAGACGGCGGGATCCTGAATTTTATTGCTGCCGCAGACGTTTACGCGCTGTTTGGAAATCTTCTTGATAATGCAATAGAGAGTGTGCAGAAGGAAGAGGATAAGGAAAAGCGCATCATCAGCGTGCTGGTCAGCAGACGTAACGGGGGCGTTTATATCCATGTGGAAAATTACTGCGCAGAGCCGGTAGAATTTGAGGACGGTCTGCCGCTGACGACCAAGGAAGAGAAAGCCTGCCATGGCTTTGGGGTCCGAAGTATCCGGTATATTGCAAAGAAGTACCAGGGGAGCCTGCTGATGCGCCTGGAAGAGGAACGCTTTCTGACCGATATTTTATTTTATCCGGAGACACAATAGCGCCGATACGACCAGTTATACCTCTAAAGCAGCCAGAAAAACCATCAAACGTTTTCCGGCTGTTTTTGTGTTATCCTGAGACTGACGAAAACGCAAGAGGAGGAAACATGATGAATCCATTTATATATGAATACCCGGTTAAAACATTTTTTGGAGTGGGAAGCGTAGGAAAGCATCTGGGCACTCTTTTGAGGGGGTATGGGGAGAACATACTGCTGGCTTACGGAGGCGGTTCCATAAAAAAGAATGGAATCTATGAGGAACTGACTGCAATTTTAAGGGAATCAGGAAAAAGAGTAACAGAATTTTCCGATATTATGCCAAACCCTGCTTACAGGAAAGTTCAGGAAGGAGCAGAGCTGGTCCGCAGACATCAGATTGATTTTATTCTGGCGGCAGGCGGAGGTTCTGTCATTGACTGCTGTAAGATTGTGGCGGCCCAGGCGAAGCTGGAGCAGGATATCTGGGAAATGGAATTTACGAAACATCAGTATCCGGACATCTGGGTTCCCATGGGGGCGGTGGTAACTGCTTCCGGGACGGGGGCCGAGATGAACAACGGTGCGGTCATTACCAATGAAGAAAAGAAAATAAAAGCAGGGGTGCTTGGTGCTTGTGCGGACTTTGCTGTGCTTGATCCGGCGTACACGCTTTCTCTGCCTATGGAACAGGTGATTTCCGGTGCATTTGACACCCTGAGCCATTGTATGGAAACGTATTTTGGAAAGCCGGAGGAGATTTGTCTGTCAGATGAAATTGGGGAGTCTGTAATGAGAAATACAATCCGGAATATCAGGATTTTAAGGAACGATCCTCAGAGCATGACGGCCAGAAGCGAATTGATGTGGGCTTCTGCCATGGGGGAAAATGGGATCTTAAAAATCGGCAAGATCACAGACTTTCAGGCCCATCAGCTGGAACATCAGCTGGGCGCATATACAGACTGTAACCATGGAAAGGGGCTTGCTGTGATCCATCCCGTATTGTACCGCCATATTTACAGGAACCATGCGGCTCGTTTTGCCAGATTTGCGAAAGAGGTATGGAATATTCCTGAAGAAGGAAAGACGGAGGAAACACTGGCACTGGAGGGTATCCAGGCGCTGGCTGATTTCATCCGGGAAATTGGGCTTCCCACCAGCTTTACAGAAATGGGAATCACTGAGGAATCGGTTTTAAGGGCGGTGGCCGACAGCAGCAATATTTCGGCTGGCTGCTGCAAGAAACTTAGCAGGGAGGAAATGTTTGAGATTTTGAAAGAATGTCTGTAAAAAATGGAATGTCAGGCTATGGGATATACGGTTAACAGAAATGGAACTGGGGCATTGATGAAAGTCGATGCCTCATTTATTGTTAAACATAAGATACAGATTCCTTCAGGAGACAAAATGCAGCTTACCTCCATAATCTGCACAGAATATCCAACCGAAAAATTTCCTGTCGCTCTTAATAACCGGAACTCTCTACCAAATAAGGACACTTTATGATATGATGAACGGGAGGCGGAGAAAACACAGGTGTTTTTCTGCGCCAAGGAAATTCAAAGAAGGAAGAGATAGATGGAACCCTACTACTACTCAAAACTGACAAAACAGCAGCAGACGGTCTGCCATGCCATGCTCCAGGGCATTACTGAGCTTGCGGACTCCTTTCTGGTGCCAAAGACAGAGGGAAAGGAACTGGCAGATCTGTTTTTTCGCCTGCGTCTGGATCATCCGGAGATTTTCTGGGCCAGCGGCTTTCATTATAAATATTATCAGGATTCCCCGAATCTGATCTTTGAGCCGGAATATATGTTTGAAAAAAGCAAGATAAAGGAGCAGCAGAAGGCTATGGCCGCACGGCTGGAAAAACTGGCGCGGCCGGCGATGAAGCTTTCTGAGTGGGAGAAAGAGAAGTATATCCACGATTTTATCTGTGAAAACGTGCGTTATGATAAGCTGAAAAAATCCTATTCCCATGAGATCATAGGCCCTCTGGGACAGGGCGTGGGCGTCTGTGAGGGGATCGCTAAGGCAGTGAAGGCGCTGTGTGACAGACTGGGAATCTGGTGTATTATTGCGATCTGCGGAAATAATCCCCAAAAGGGCATAAAATACCGCCATACGTGGAATATCGTAAAAATCGGCGGAACCTATTACCATCTGGACGCTACCTTTGACAATACCCTTGGAAAGCATGGGCTTTTAGAAGGCGGGATACGCTACGATTATTTTAATCTGGATGACAGAGCGGTATTCAGGGATCATGAACCGCTGATCGCACCGGCGCCCCCCTGTACAGATGGGGAGCATTTTTACTATAAGGAAAAGAAACTGTCATTTACAAAGATGGAGGAAGTGTACAAACGGGCCTCCCAGGCCGCAAAGAAGGGAAAACCGCTGACCTTTCACTGGAGAGGCGGGTATCTTACCAGAGAAGTGCTTGAGGAACTGGTTGAAACAATGAAGCAGGCCGGTGCACAACGGGAAAAGACGGCGCGGATTGCGCTTAACTGGCCTCAGGCTGTGATCCGCCTGACTTATGTGGATGGAAACACAAAGAGCAGCGTTACGGTGGATGAGGCAAATGAAGGAGAGCTGGAGCAGGAAAACGAAGGTAAAGAAGGTACATACTGGAATGACGCAATATGAAATTTTAAAACACTATTTCGGCTATGACAGTTTCCGCGAGGGCCAGGAGCGTCTGATCGGAGCCATCCTGGAGGGCCGGGACGTACTGGGGATCATGCCTACAGGGGCCGGAAAATCCCTGTGCTTCCAGTACAGGTTGTTACACCGTTAGGCAAAAAAATAAATATCCATGGTTTTATTGCGGGGGTCAACTAGAATTTTTTCAATGACGCTGCGGGCAGCGGGGATTTTTTCGGACATAGGGCAGTCACTTTTTAGAAGGGTGATAACATTAAGCAGCTTCACTTTGAACTGGGGTTCATTCAGTGTGGCACCTTCCTGGGATTGGTCCTTTGCTTCCTGCAATTCTTTGATGTTGGAGGTTATGCGGCGTTTGTTCTGGGCATATTCATCTATTGTATCTATTTCAGCAAGGTAGGCTTGCTTTGCACGTTTTAGCTGGGCTTCCAGCAGCCTAATTTCCTTGTCATAATCAATCTGGGGTTCTGGCTGTGATACAGTTATATTTTTTACATACGGAGCCAATGGCCCGGTATATATTTCTGACAGCTTATCAAGGACCATTTCCACGGCTGCATCAACCAAAATAGATGACCCCTTTTTACAGGCCCCACGGGTTTGATTGCCACAACGGAAGGCATCATGCTGCGGGGGCTTTCTTGTATTATAACTATATCCGGCACCGCAATAGGGGCACACCATAAGACCGGAAAGCCAGTGTTTACGAAATTCAGCGGGCTTTTCATGCTTTTTGTAGTGCTTTGCACGTTCTGCAATGATTTCCTGTACAGCGTCAAACAGTTCTTCTTCTACAACTGCCGGATAGTTTCCTTTTATCAGAACGGGTTTCCCATCCCTTTCGGCCCAGTGATATGCTTTGTTTTTTATATTCATCAACATACGTTTTACTTGGCGGCTGTCAATGATGTTTCCACGCTGGCTTTTTATGCCTTTTGCCGCCAATGTTTCAGAAATGGAATAATAGGTGGCATCATCATAGTAAATAGCTTCATACATCCAGCGCATTATTGGGGCCTTTACTTCATCAAGTTCAATGCTCTTATCTGGAAGAAGTTTCACACCAAAGTGCGCATTGCCGGGTAAGTCACCACGCAAAGCACGTTCATTGTGTCCACGCTTGGTACTTTTGGAGAGTTTGCGGACATATATTTCATTTGCGGCACCCTGCATGGCATCTATATACAGTGACATTTCATCATCTTCCAGGTTCGGTTCAGTCATGGAGATAAGGCGAACACAATTTTCTCTCAAAATGGATTTGTAGGTAAGACTTTCAACCAGGTTCCGGGCGAAGCGGCTACTATCATAAATCAGCACGAATTGAAATTCCCCCGTTTCACTGTCATCAATCATTTTCATAAAGTCGGGCCGTTTGCTGGCGTGCTGGCCGCTGATGCCACGGTCAATATATTTACGGATGACAACGTACCCATTCCGCTTTGCATATTCCATCAAAACACGTTCCTGGCTTTCAATGGAATGTTCCTGCATATCGGTGGACATTCTCATATATAAAACAGCAATTTTTTTCATCATATCATATAGCACCTGCCTTTTCATTTCCTGTTATTTCCCGCCTGCATGTGCTATAATAGCAATGCAGATGGTATGTTGTATCTGGTATAATATATCTTTGCGCAAACCCTTGTGGTGTTCCCAGCACCGCAGGGGTGTTTTATTTTCTTTACTTATACATAATCAATGTGGAATAACCTTCCATGTCTTTTCCCCAGGTTCCACGGCCTTGGTCCTGTAAAGCGGTCACTTTCAAGTCAACTATTTCATATCCATCCTGCTGCATCAATGTTAATATCTGGTCAATTTCAGTGCTGTATTTATCTTCACACATGAAGTTCTGGTTTGCCAGCTTTCCAAAACTATTCACCATGACTACATGCGTGAAACCATCCTTTTCCTTCAAGCATTTCTTAACATCTGCATATACGCCAGTTGCCATGTTCTTTTGTGCCTTTGTAAACATTCCCATTATGTGTATACCTCACTTTCTGAAATGAAGCGGCAGCAGTAACGGCCACGCTGCCGCCTATAAACTATCACATCTTTGTTATCCACTCTTTTTCTGCCGTTCTGTGTCTTCTGTGATATTCAAGGCAGATGATGCCGTTTTCTGTGCAGAATTTAAGACACTTTTTTTATATGCCGCTTCCATATCTTCAACAGATGGTTCAATGGATGCGGCGGTTTCCATGGTAAAGGAAGCAAATTTTGCTTTGAAGTGGTCCATCACCGCTTTTCTGATTTCTGGGTCAAGTTCAAAGTAAGTCTTTACAATCTCTTTTTCCAGTTCCGTTCCACCTTTTTCCTTTATGAAATTGTCCAGGCTGAATGTATCCGGCTGGATGTACATTGGTTCCGTTCCGTAACGCAGCCAGTCTTCATTTAGATTGAAAGCCAGACAAACTGACTTTATAAAACGGTCAGTTACGGTTGCGCCGTCACGTTCTGTGCCACTGACACCAGTTTGCGCCATGCCCAAAGATGCAGCAAATTGACGTTGGTTCATGTTCAAAACATCTTTTCTAAAATATCTAATTCGTTCATTGATAGTCAATTTTTATCACCTCACTTTCTTCAATGTAATTATAGAATAACGCCTAGCGTTCAAAAAGTCAATGGAAATTTAAAATAAACGCTTGACTTTGAACGTTGAGTGTTATATATTAGAGTTACAAGAACGACAGACGTTCAAAATGTATTGAAGAACATCACCTGGCGTTCACGGGGAAGCCAAACCAAAAAATAGGCATTGCGAAAAGGGGGCAGCGGTCACGCCAGCTATAAAGCGTGTGGATGGTCAACAAGTTTTCCTGGTTTTTAATGTGAAAATCAGAAACGCAATGCCAGGAAGGAGGATAAAGACATGGCAGAAACTATGGAAAGAAAGATGGATGTAATGTTGCCGCAGGAGGACCGGGCGGAAGCGGAAGAAGTAATGGAATTTATGGGCATCCTGGATGGTGCAGAAAAGAAAGAGTTTCTGGCCTTCATGCGTGGTGCGAAGTTCACTAAAATGCTGGGCCAGGCAACGGCATAGGAGGTGGAAAGATGAAGCAGGAAACTAAGTGGACTATACGGGTGTTTGGTGTCAGCTTCAATGCTGGCACCAGGCAGGAAAAGCCACTGGAAGAATTTACAACGCAGGAATTACAGCGGATAGCGGATAAAAGGAACAGGGAAGCATTGCAGGCAGCAGGCTACACGGCAGCGGAGCCGCAGAAGATAGCGGCAGCAATGTAGGGCAGTGCCATGGGAAAAAAGACTGTATACACAATATATAAAATTTTTTATGGAAGGCCGGATGGAACAGAGTTTGTGGCGTACCTGGGGCGTACTAAACAAACAATCAACAGTAGATTGCGGGGGCACTTCTTCAAACTGCCTATGCATAAGCTGATAGACATTTTCAGCGTGACACATATTGAAACGGCCACATGCCAGACGGAAGCAGATATGTTTTTGTATGAAATTTATTACATAAACAAATTTAAGCCAGCATTGAACCGGGATGACAAGGCAGGGGATGAATTAACAATCAGTCTGCCGGAACTGCAATTTTCTTTGTATTCATGCGGATTGCTGGATAAATGGAAAGGGGAGTTGATGCCACAAAAGGACATAGAGAACGGGAAGGATTGGTGGATAGATTGAGTAATGGAAAAATTAAGGTTTTTTCACATGTTGCAGCGGCGGTGATATGCTTTGCTTTCTTTCTGCTGACGTTCTGGATATATCAAAAGGGGATTGATAGGGCAGCGGAGCAGGCAGCGGAAAGAGTGATGGAAGAAATGCGGCAGCAGGCGGCAGAGGGGCAGGAGGGCAGCGGAAGCGTAACAATTTACAAGAATGATGGAACCGTGTGGGGATATTTCGGGGAAGTCACGGTGGTTTCAGACGGTTCAGACGGGAGCCAGCCGCAAATTGAATTACATGGGGCCTGGCTGGTGGGAAGCACGGCAGAGGAATATCAGATGGAAGGGAGCGAATGAAAAGTGAATGTCTTTGAAAACACATATGGTTTGAAGCGGTTTGGAATATGCGCTGAAAGTTGTGAGTGTAACAGATGCGGAAAGAAGCTGGTTTGCGATAAATGCGCTTATTTGTCAATACGTGAAGAACCAGTGAATTGCAAAGAAGATGGGGTGCAGGGCTGCCCGTTCCGGGTTCCTTTGCCGGGAGAAGAAAAGAAAGGATGGTCAAGGATGACAAAGGAAGAAGCAAGGAAAAAGGCGGAAGAAATGGTTTTTGTAAACATGAATAGGGGAGATATTGAAGAAGCCTGCCGGGAACGTGGCATCAAGGTGATTAAAAACAGAAGCGGCATGGAAGGGAAGCTGATAGAAGCGTTGACGGAGGAATACATGAAATGAGCCTAATTGTTGAAAAAAAGAGAGAGTGCGACAGGTGCAAAAGGGAACTTCCGTTATATCCTTCATTCAAAATTATGCAGGGGAAACCAAACAAGATACAGGCACTTGCGACACGTCATAGCTGGGGTGATGGTTACCCGGTAGATAGCATAAAAGAGTTGTGCCCGGATTGCAAAAAGGCGTTTGATGCCTTCATGGCCGGGGCCAGATGGAATGTGATTGAATTGCATGAATTTCTTGCCAGGTTAAGACCGGGGGTGTATGTACGGGTGTTTTTTGACGGTGAAGAAATCCTGGGCGGATGCGTAGATGAAATCACGGACTTAAAAGGTTACCAGCATCACAACATCATGTCAATTCAACAGAATTTAGCGAATACCACCATCATTGAAATTGATTAAGGAGGGCGGAAGAAATGGGATGGACAACGGAGTTTATACGGGTTCTAGCGGATGCGGAACTGGAACAGATTAAAACGGGCGGCCTTAAAGCGGCAAAAAAGGTTATAGGACAGCCGTTGACTGATGGGATGAAAATATCTGGCCTGGGTGATACTCACCGGAAGTTTGAAGGAGAACCTAAACTGGTTCAGAACGGGTTGTATAAAACCAGCAATGGCAAAGCAACCGTGTTTTATGCAGTGGCCGTTGTAGTGGATGCAGAACTGGCGTTCTGCTATTCAATCTATTGAGCAGCAAAAAGCCTTTGCAAAGTGCGGGAACACTTGACAAAGGCTTTTGAACGTCAACATATTTGGGAAATTCATCATTTAAAGTGTACCATGTTGGCGGCAGAAAGTCAAGACAGTTGCCGGGTGTGATGCCCGGAAAACGGGCTTGTATGGGGTATTAACATTCTTACCAAACCAGTAAACAACATGGTATATGGATAGATAGAAGGATAGGGGAAAGCCCCTGGCCTTTTGATAGTATACCCATTCTGCAACAGGTACACGGGAAGGCAGTGTATATGTTCATACGGGAAAAGAAGGTTGACTGCCAGGATTATAGGGAAGTGGATGTGATACCACGAACAGATAACGCAGAAAAGGCAGTGAAGGGGAAACGGGGGAAGCGGCAGAAGGTTACAGAGCCAAAACAGAAAGACTTAAATGATAAGAATGCAAGGCGCTATCTGGTCCAACTGGGGAATGGTAATTTCCACATAGGTGATTTGCATGTGTCGGGAACTTATGATGATGACCATTTACCTGCAACCGTGGAAGAAGCGGAGCGGATAGCGTGTAACTATTTGCGCCGGGTAGCATACAGGAGGGATAAACTGGGCCTGGAACCGCTGAAATATATCCTGGTAACAGAATACAAGTTTGCAGAAGACGGAAGCACATTAAAAAGAGTGCATCACCACATCATTATGAATGGCGGAATGGACCGGGATGACGTGGAACTGATGTGGACCGCAAAGCGGATAAACTGGAAGAAGGCAGCGGACCCGGAATATAGGGCCGCAATCAAACAAATGGGATGGGTCAATGCGGACCGCCTGCAAATGAATGAAAACGGAATTGAAGGGCTTTTAAAGTACATAACAAAGGACCCGCAGGGAAAGAAACGGTATTCTTCTTCACGGAACTTGGAACGGCCACAGAAGGCGGCAGAGGACCACGGAAGGAAAGACAAAGCAGGACGGGAAATGAAATACACGTCAAGCCGGAACCTGGCCCGCCCGGTAGAGCATCCGCCAGCAGACAGCGTATATACACGCAAGATGGTGGAACGCCTGGCGAAGTCACCGGATGCAGGAAAAGAGTTCTTTCAGAAGCGGTTCCCAAATTACAACATTGTAAGCATTGAACCAGTGTTTTACCAGGAAACCGGGTGGCATATTTACTTGAAGATGTGGCGAAAGAAGGAGGTGACCAGGAAGAATGACAGACGCAGAAAGAGAAAGGGAACTTGACCAGGCCCACGGTAATGCATGGTCGTTTCCTGGTGCTGCTGCCCCTTCTGGAACGTATATAGGCAGCAGGCGTGTGGGGAAGAAGACTTTTTATTATTACAAGGATGGGGCACGATACTGGTTTGAAGATGACTTTGACCGGGAAATGCGGGAAAAGTTGAATGAAAAGAAGCGCCGGGAACGGCAGCAGGCAGGATATAACGGGAGGAAAAGAAGATGGTGACCATTATTGCATCACTGCATGAAAAGTGGTGGGAGAAGATGAAGGCAGGGGAAAAGCTGCTGGAAATCAGAAAGACCAGGCCAAAGGAGCCAGGGCCGTTCCGGGTTCTGGTATACATAACTGGAACAGGCTGCATTTACGGACAGTTTACGTGCCCTATTGTGTTGGATGTGAAGAACTATGAAGACATTGTGGAGAAAAGCAGGGTGCCGCTGGATAAATTGCATGAATACGGCGCAGGGAAGCCGCTGGCCGGATGGGTGGTGCATGATGTTGTGGAGTACGTGACACCACACCCGCTGCCACTTTACGGATTGACCAGGCCGCCCCAGTCATGGAGATATTACAACGGTGATGAAGTGCCGGACCTTATGACAATCAATAACCTGGCAAACAGGTGCGGATATTTTTACAATGCGGAGTTTGACCAGGAAGCGCCGTGTGTTCCAAACAATGGATATAATTGCAGGCATCCGGGGCAGCAGGAAGAACGTGAAGGCGTGGGCTGCTGCTTCCAGTGGTCATGTCCTCTGAAACATGTCTGCCCAGCAGATGAAGAAGATTGTGAAAAATACGGGATTGGTTTTGAAGACTTTGAAGAAAATGAATTTGTGTTGGTGTACGGAGGTGAAGGCCATGTATAGGAACCTTGTGAGAGATTATGCAAGACATTTTCCGGAAATTGTAAGACAGAAATTAGAACAGGAGGAAAGCGAAAATGGAAGAAGTGATGTGTATACATCAATATTTCAACGTTAAGGCGGGCCGTGATGAATGTGCGCTGGGTTTAAATGTAATCTCATGTCAGGCGTGCAGAAGGTTACCTGGAAATCTGTATAAGCCAGTAAAGACAGAGGATGAAGAACGGCAGCGGGAGCAGAAAGAAAACTTTCTGATGATTTACCATGACATTGAAAGGCCGGGGGCTGCTGAATTGCTTCAATGGTTGCAGACAACGGACCTTTTCACGGCCCCTGCAAGTACGAAGTATCACGGTGCATACCCAGGCGGCCTTCTGGACCATATTCTTGATGTGTATTATCGGATGTTCCCGGAAGCACAGCGGGCGGGATATGATACGGAAACAATAGCCGTGGTGGCGCTGCTGCATGACATATGCAAACTTAATGTTTACAAGCCGGAAAAAAAGGAAAGCGGCCTGCAATATAGTTACCATGATGATTTTCCACTGGGGCATGGGGAAAAGTCCGTGGTGTTGATTTTAAAATACATGGAACTGACAATGGAAGAAATGCTGGCTATTAACTGGCATATGGGGGCATTTGACAATAGGGCCAGAACTGACATGCGCAGTCTGAATGATGTTTTCAACAAGAATAGGCTGGCGGTATTACTTCACATAGCGGATATGCAGGCAACCTTCCTGGATGATTGCAAGAAAGGCGGGCACATCAATGGATAGAGAACAGGCAGCAGAAAAACTAAAGAAAATAAAAGCACTGGCGGAACGTGGCGTGGGCGGGGAAAAAGAAACGGCCATGCGGATGTATCGTGAATTGATGGAGAAATACCAGATTGAAGAAGCGGAAGTGCTGGAAGATTATGTTTCACTTCATTGGTTCGGATATAAAACGGAATTAGAAGAAGATTTATTGACCCGGATTTTTTATAAAGTAACTGGCAGTTGTTCATATCACCATTATACAGGTCCGTACAAACGAAGGAAGAAGCGTGGTTGCGATTGCACGGAACTGGAAGCGGTGGAAATTAAGCTGCTATTTGATTTTTACAAAGAGGAATTAAAGCGGGAATTAGAAGCGTTTATGCTGGCGTTCAGATGTGGGAATAGCCTTTTCCCAGATAAAACGGCACGTTGCTATAAAGAATATGACGGGCCGGACATTGAGCGGACAGACGAAGAAAAAAGAATGATGAAAAAAGCAGGAGCATACAGCATGTTTCTGGATAAAAACAGGCCGCCCAGGGCGTTACTGGGAGAAATGGAGGAAGAAGACTAATGCAGCAGAAAAGAAGGACCGCAAGAAGCTGGTCCAGCATGAGAGGAAACGCCCAGGGGCACTTCCTGGAAGGGTACATAAAGGGGGCATGTGCTTTCTATAAAGACCAGGGCCGGGCATATGTGGAGCAAATACCAGAGCCGTTCCGGGTGATGGAAACATACCGGGATGGTCGTTTCACAGGAAGGTTTATTGCAAATGCGCAGCCGGACTTTATGGGAGTGCTGCCGGGTGGCCGGGCAATATGCTTTGAAGCAAAGTACACCGGACAAGAGAAGATGCAGCAGTCAGTTGTCACGGAAACCCAGGCTGACACGCTGGAACGCTGGTGGATGGCAGGGGCAAAAGCTGGGGTATGTATCAGCATAGGTGATGTGTTTGCTTTTGTTCCCTGGGGCATCTGGCGCAGCATGAAGGCTATATATGGGCGAAAATACATGAAGGCAGAGGATGCAGAAACCTTCCGGGTGAAGTTTAACGGTCATATTCTTTTTCTTGACTATGAACATCCGGGAACCGTAGCGAACCTGGAAGCACAGTTGTGGAAGCAGGATGAAGAACTGACGGAGGATGAAGGATGAAAGCGGAAGACAGGGTTTTGAAAGAACATGTGCCATATTACGGCCAGATGAAAAAGGCGCTGCCAGCATCCCCCAGGGAAAAGAAAACGAAACCCAGGAAGAAAAAGGAATATAGGTTGACCAGTTGGAGCCAGAACGGCAGTAAGGCCGTGTTGCGGGATGGCGTGAGTGTGAACCAGGCGGCCAGAAAGTTATACGCCTATGAAGAAACGGGGATGACACCCCAGGAAATATTGAACCTTATGGAGCGGGAACGCAATCTGACTATGAGGGTTGAAAAGCTGGAAGGGTGGGAATAAGAGATGGAACCGGAAAAATGTTTGATGTGCGGTGAAATTGTACCAGAAGGGCAGCAGTTGTGCGGCGGATGCATGAAGGAATATGGCATCACGCCCGCTGATGTGGAAGCAGCAGAGGAATTGCGGGATATTGCACAGGTATTGAGCATCACAGCTTCCACGGATAAAAATATTCAGCTATCCATGGAAGCTATTTTGAGGATAGCGGACAGATTGGAAAGGAGAAAGAACAGTGAAGGATTACAAACCAAAAGTGGTACTGGCAAGGCTGCAAACAGGAGGAAAGACGGTTGAGCAGATACGGGATGAATTAAAGGGCCAGGGCTTCACCTGGAACCAGTTTAAGCACATGAAGGAAAGCTATGACCTATTTGACGGCCTGGAACTGTATTTGTCATTGTGGGCCTATGATGGGCACAGTGCATGGCATCTGTATAACTGGAAGCCGGAAGATGATGAAAGAGTGATGAACGCCATATACCATGCCGAACAGTTCAATCCGTTTCCTGCATACTTGAAGGATTATGAAAAATTTGTGGCAGACTGGAAGGCTGAAACATATGACCCAGGGTGCGTGTTCACGCTTCCGCTGGATGCGGCGGAAGTTTTGGAAGTATTGCAGGAGGAGGAAAACGACATTGACCATGAAAAAGTGCAGAAGGCAATCAACCAGGCAAAGGAAGAAGGTTACCAGCGCCGCAGGCGCAAACGGGCAACGAAGAAAAGTCGCAACCGTCATAAAAGAAGATGAATACTATCTGGAAGCAGCATTGAAGGGAAGAAGACCCAGTGAAATGATGAACGCAGGAATTATGGTTCCGTTGTGGTATTTGTCGTGGTGGCTGAATACATACGGCTGCAATAACTGGCGCAGAATGAATGGACTTCCAATGATTAAAAGGTATAAGGGAAGAAAACAGGGGTGGACTTGATGACAAAGAAGAAGGTACATAGGAAATACAGACAAAAGGTACAGCGGCAGCAGGCCAGGCCGGAAAGCCAGGTTGTGCAGAGGTTGAAGCTGATTAACCAGTTAGCGCCGCACGTGTCGGAAGCAAGCGGCATCAAAGAGAAAATAGAACAAAGGAAGGAGCGTGAAGGGAATGGAAGTTCTGGCAATGCTGGCGGCAGCGGTATTGTGGTTCATCAAGGCACTGGCGGCAATAGTTTTGATAGGCGTTGCCCTGGGGGTTATTCTTCTGGCGGTGATAATTGCCAGGGAAGTTGCATGGGTAATTCGGAAAGAAAATAAAGCAAAAATGGGAATGGAGGAAGACGAAGAATGAAGATGGCAGAATTTAAAGCAGTATGCCCGGTGGAAATCGGTGACAAGGTGATTTTAGTTGATGGAAGCAGGATGGCAGCAGGGAACATTCCACAGGGAAGGTTATTTGTCTTTGAAGGACCGAAGGAACACACCATTACGGATATTATGGCGGCCCATTATGTAAAATCTGGAACAGTGCAGTTCATGTATGAACTGGATGGAAATGGAAAGTACATCCATATAGAGTTTTAATAAATATACTTACGCAAGTATACATATTTCACAAATATACTTGCGTAAGATTGTTTATTTTGCCGATTGCAAATATACTTGCGCAAGTATATAATAAAATCATCAAAAGAACACAGGAAGCAAAATAAACGGAGGTAAATTGGATGAAGAAAACAATAGATAGAATGTTCGAGGAATTTAGACAAGAATGCGTTTCGTTGGCTATGAAGGAAGGCCAGTGGGCAGCGCATTTGAGCGGTAGCAAAAATAAAAGAACAAAGTTTGAAAAGTTGATAGAGCGGTACAAAAGAGATATTGACATTGATATTGAACTGGGGATTTTGGATGAAGACCGAAAGGCACGCAGGTTAAAGATTTATGAGATTATGAAAAGGTCAATGGAATTTTTTGAAGAATACGGAAAATTTTAGATAGATGATAGGCTGGGCCAACGGCCAAACGGGCAGGAAGGAAACAGGATGATTACAATGACATTGTTAGAAAAGGCGGCAAACAGACTTATTGCTAAAGTTAGGGTTAGAAATCTTTACCCTAATTCCAGGAAAACTAATACTGAATTATCTGCAATGGTGGACATTTTGAAGAACATGGATTTTAAGGTTGATTATATATGGGCCGAAAACCCGGAAGAAAACAAGATAGTTGCCATAACATTGACCTTTGAAGGAAACGAGATAGACAGAGCAGCATAAAACATGGCCCGCCCCGGAGGAACGAAGGCAAGGAGGTTTTACAGATGAATGGAACATGGAAAGATGATGAAATATTGCTGACAAATGAAGAAATAGAAGGCATCAAAAGCCAGGCCGGGAAGCTGAAATGGTATGAGGATAAAAGCCAGAATTTCCGTGGGAACTGGACCCAGATGATATTCAAGTTTGATAATTCTTCCTACTTGTTTCGCTTTGCTTCATACATGACATATAAAGGGTTTAAATCAAAAGTGCGTGAACTGGCCAGGATAGTAGGGGCAAAGGAAGTCACAGTACAAGAGGATGAAGGGCAGCAGGCTATTGGGTGTTTGAGTTATTGGAGTTGTGAACGGGATGCACTGGTGGTGCTATTCAGAACGGAAAAAGAAGTGGCAGACGGGCAGCGCAGGCAATTTAATGTCTATGACCCCAGGGAACTTTTTAAATAAATATAAGGCTGGGCCAGCGGCCAGACGGGCAGGAGGTAGGGGCATGAAGACAAAATGGAATATAACAAAGTGGTGCAAGTCCATCACTGACAGTGGAAAAGATGAATATACCGGGCGTGATGTATCGGGATGCCCACACCGTTTCCGTCTGCTGGATGATGATGGGGAAGTTTACGCTTATGGAAAAGCAAGTAAAGAAACCTTTGCGCCGCTGGACACTTACATGAATGTATATGGTTGCACAGAAATTCAATACAAAGATGAAGAAACCGGAAAGTATATAACACTTTAACAAACACCCGTCACGGAGGTTACGAAGGCAGAAACGAGGAAAGATTATGAAGATAGTTTTATACGAAAAAGAAAGGGAAGAAGATGATTCTATGTTCCACCCTGCTTCTAACGAACGCTTTGTTTGGTTGATTGACCTTATATCGCACGTTGAACAGGACAAAGATGGTGCGAAAATTAGAATTGCCGCTCTTTTGAGCGGTAGAAAGATAAATACCGATTTAACTTCATTTATTCTTAGAATAGAAGATTAAAGAGAAATATTCCCTCTCCTGCCCTGGCCGGGAAACGACAGGAGAAAAAAAGAGAATTACCCGCCCCGGAGGAACGAAGGCAGAAAGGTGGTACATATGAGTGAAAAGAAAATGCGGTTATTGAGCATCATCAATTTAAAAGGTGGAGTGGCAAAAACTATCACCAGCGTTGTGTTTGCATACATCCTGGCCGTGGTATTTGGTTACCGGGTGCTGCTGGTGGACAATGACAAGCAGGGTGACGCTTCCAGGCAGTTGCGCCGGAGAAGCACGGACCGGAAAGGCATTGAAGAAATCATGTTGAGCCGCAGGCCGGACATGAAAAGGCTTATTCAGAAGACGGATTATGAAAACCTGGATATTATCACGGCAAATATGAAGCTGCTGAAAGCGAACCTGGAAGTTATGCTGGACCAGCAAAGACCGCAGCAGACCAGACTTGAAAAGGCACTGGCATCCGTGGCCGGGCAATATGACTTCTGCATCATTGATAATGCACCAGACATTAACATTTCCACAATCAATGCCCTAGTGGCATCTGATGACGTGATAGTGCCAATAGAAATTGACGACAACACCACGGAAGGGCTGCCGGAGTTGGTGGAGCAGGTAGAGAACGTAAAAGAGGACCTAAATGAAAACTTAACCTTCCGGGGCTGTCTGGTGACAAAGTTTGATGGACAGAACGAAGCACATGTGCAGGGTGAAGAATTATTGCGGGCAGGGGAATATCCGGTGTTTAACAGCCGCATCCGGGCTTCAAAGAAGGTTTCTGAAAGTACATTCAACCGTGAACCTGTTTTCCTCTATTCAAGACGTTCCGCAGCTTCAATGGATTATCTGAAAGCAGTAAAAGAATACCTGGAAATGCTGGGGATTAAGTGACCGAATTGGTCACATGAAAGGAGGAAGAAACAGTGGGAAAAACACGCAGCGGATTTGATTTAAAGGAGTTATTGAACCAGCGTTCTAAACGGCAGGAAGACCAGATGCAGCAGCCAGAGTACACAGAGAAGATGGACATTATCACGCTGGATGCATTTGAACTTATACCATCCGAAGACAACTTTTACAGTACGGAAGAATTAGAAGGCTTAATGTTCACCATAGCATTGTTGGGAGTGCTGCAACCACTTCTGGTGATACCATGTGAAGAAGGGTACAGGATAAAGGCGGGGCACCGCCGCCGCCTGGCTTGCATGGCGCTGGTGGAAAAAGGGCTGGAACAGTTTAGATATGTTCCGTGTGTCATCAAGAATGAGCAGGAGGACGGCGCAGCAACCATTCTGAACAGTGCAGATGCAGGAGGAAAAGAGGAAAACGAACTTGATACCATCCTGGAACGTCTTACACTCATTATGGCAAATTCCTTCCGTGATAAGTCGGACTGGGAGAAGATGGAAGAAGCGTTGCAGCAGGAAGCGTTGATTGAAGAACTAAGGAAAATTATCAAGGTAACGGGGCGGACCAGAACCATATTGCGGGATATGACGGGCGGAAAAGTGAAGGAAGCCCAGATGGGAAGATACAAGAATATTAAAAACAATCTCTGCCCGGAACTGATGGAAGAATTTAAGGCAAAAAACATCAATGTTTCAGTGGCGAATGAAGTTGCTGGATTATCAAAGGAATACCAGAAGCAGGCGTTTTTGCTATTCCAGGGAAACGGTGCTTTGACGCTGCCGGATGTGAAAAAGCTGAAAGAGTTAGAAGACGCTGCAAAGCAGATACCGGGGCAGATAGAATGGCCGGAGCGGAAGCAGGAAGCCCAGGAAGGCGGGGCGGAGGAAGAAGGCCAGGAAGATGACCAGGAGCCAGAGAAAGACCCGCTGGAAGGCCATATGAACCAGCCAGAGGAAGACAAGGTGGAGGACCAGGAAGAATTTGAACCAAAGCCGGAATATATCAATTCCTTGTGTTACTCATGCCTGCATTACAGCACATGCCACGTTAAGACAGGAACCGTGAAGGAATGTGACACATATGTGAATAAGGCAGAAGCAGAGAAAACAGAGGAACAAAGGTACTCGGAGGAACAGGACCGTATTGACCGGGAAACAAAGAAAGAGTTGCAGCGGCAGCAGGATGAAGAACGTATGCAGCAGCTTCCGGGAGAGCGAAAACCGAAAATACATGTCATCCGCTTTCCTGCATACCAGTGGAATGATGTTACACAGGAAATTCAAACATTTCTTCTGCTGAAGGATGAGGGTTACCAGGTGGGGGATGCACTGAATATGCAGGAATATAAAGGCGGTGAGTTTACCGGGGGAATTATAGATGCAGAAATCACGTACATGGTAAATGAACATTCTGGACTTGTGGAAGGTTTCTGCATTGTAGGGATTAAAGTTACAGGTAGCAGCAGATAAGGAGGAAAAGAAGTGGAAGGGAAAGAGTGGAACCGGGAAGACCCGGAGTGCAAGGAAGAAATCAAAAAGAGAAAAAGGAACCGGGCGGCAAAAGCTGCCTGGGTTTCTTCAAAGAAGGCAGGAAAAGCCATTGTGAAGGCGTTGTGGTGGTCAATCATCATTATTACTGCATGTTACGGACTGGGCAGAGGAATAGGGCAGGGGATAACGGATAAACTGGCGGAAAACGGGAAAATAACCGTATTTACAGTAATAGAAAATCAGAAAACAGATGAAGCGCCCATGGTGAATACATTATGAAATTGCAGAGGTAAAAAGCGTGATTAAAATGATTGTGATTTTTAGCGGAACGATAATGATTATAGGCTGCATGGCGGCGGCGGTAGCTTGTATAAAAATGCGTTATGAGGACAGTTTACTTGATTGAATATTTATGGAAAGTAGGTGCGATATGGCAGCAGGAAGATGTAAAGCGGCATACCATACAGATGAATGGCATGGATATGGTTGCAGTATAACAGATGGGGCGTGTATGTTTCTATTCCCAGATAGCAAGGCTTGTGCTGAACAATATGGAGAAGGACCAGACACAGAGGAACAGGAAGAAGATAGGGGGAATTAAGTTGAGAAAATATGCTGACATTATAACGGATTTAAAGAGCGGGAAGACCGTTGAATATGAAGAAGCAAGACTGGCGGCCATTATGGCGGCAAACCTTTATTTCTTTGCAAACCAGGATGTTGCGCAGCTTGTGAAAAGCCGTGACAATGGACTGGTACAAAAGGTTATACAGGAGAACAACAGAAAACGCAATTTTGCAGCCTGCAAGGTGACACCGGAAGAATGGCTGGGGCGGGAGCATCCAGACAACCGGGAGTATTTGAAGCGGATTGAAATTGAAGGAAAGCTGCTGGACAGTGTTTTAAGAAAGCACAGCCAGGAACGAAGGGAAACCATGCTGGATTATATAGCAGAGCATGACACGGAACTGATTTACCTGGTGGAAAGAAAAGACCGGGAAGGGATGAACGATTTTTTGAAGCATATGACGGAATATGCAGATTTATGTATGGCATAGCTGCAAGGGGCGGCAGCTATGAATTTACAAGACTTCAAAGGGCAGCGGTCCACCATAAACAAATTATGGAGGGAACGAAAATGGCGGCAACTGAAATGACAAAAGGTAAGGTAATAAAAATCCTTATGTATTACCGGAACATTGACAATGAAATAAAGATAAACAAGTGCATAGCGGATGACCTAGAAGAACAGTACAGTTCATTGGGGGCGCTTCCTATTGACGGAATGCCGAAGGCACAGAATAATATTTCACGTGTCACGGAAAACATTGCATTAAATCTGCCGGATGGATTAAGCACTGAAATTGCATCATATCGGGAGAAAATCAGCGAACTTCACAGGCTGAAAGCGGAGATTTTAAAAGAAGTTTCGTGTCTGGAATTTAAGCAGAAAAGTATTGTGATTGATTTTTACCTTTATGGGCTGAAATGGGAACAAGTAGCGGTACGGAACCATTACAGCGAAAGGCAGTGCAAGAATATAAGGAACACAGCTTTGAAAAGCCTGGCCCCAAAATTCAGCGGCAATTCAGTGATAGTGAATTATCAACTGACGGCATGAAAAGATTGCCCGCTATTGCCCGTTTTTTCTGGTATAATATGGGTTGAAACAAGAGGTGGAAGAAACGCCTTTGAAGTTCAGCCCCTATGTAATAGGCTTTGAAACCAAAAATTTCAAAGCCTATTATTTTTTTAAGTTCCGAAAAGCTGAAAGCCGGAAAATAGAAAACAAACGAAAGGCGGTGACCGGATGGGAAGGCCCAGGAAGCCAGAGCGTGACCAGGCACTACAACAATACATGGATAGTGATGGAGATATTAGCACGAAGGAACTGGCAGCGGCAGCAGGCGTGCCAGAAGCCAGGATAAGGAAATGGAAAAGTGAAGACAAGTGGGAAGAATGTCTGAAAAATAAACCCAGGAAAAAAGGGGGGCAGCGTGGTAATAAAAATGCTGCCGGGAAAACCCCGGCCAAAGAGGGCAATAGAAATGCCGTGACACATGGGGCGTATGTGCAGCCAGGGTATGAGGATATAGAACCAGAAAAGGCCCAGGAGATAAGGCAGTTAAGGCAGGGGGATAGCCTGGCAAGGATGATGGCTGAATTGCAACAACTGCTAGTGCGTGAAGCCTATCTGAATGGACTGTTAGAAGAATACAAGGCAGCAGATGCAGAGGGCAGATATTACCCGGATAAAGTGGTACACATGATAGTACCTAAGACGGTGGAGGATATAGAGCAGGAAGATGCTATGGGAGTGGATGCAGGCCAGGCAGCAGACCCAGAAGGCCAGGGCAAAGAGAAGTTCAAGACAGCAATGAAGACCATCATCAAGGCCAGCCCGTTTGACAGGACCATGAAGGTTGAAGGAGAACTGAACAGGCTGAATGGCCGCATCATCAAGCTATTAGACAGCATGAAGGCGTATGAGATGGAGGACAGACGCTTGAAACTGGAAGAAAAGAAATATCAGCTTGCAAAACAGAAGGTGACAGGTGAATTTGATTTTGATGACCCGGAAGATGGCAGCGCAGAGGGTATGGACCCAGATTTTCCAGAATGAAGGTAGGTTCTTTCGGCGCCGGAAAGAGGTGCGGGTACGGTGACGCCCAAAGCCTGGCTATTTATGAAAAATATTTTTTCGCTTCCGGTTTGCGGGCCGGATAAAAAAGGGGGTGTGCAAAAAGAAATGAAGCTATATACAAGCGCTGCAATCGCAAGGTGGCTGGACTTGACGGAACGCCGGGTGCGGCAGTTGCGTGATAAAAAAATCATAGAGGAAGCCAGGCCGGGGCTTTACAATCTTTTGGACACCCTGCATAGATATATTCATTATTTGCGTAAGGATGGCACGGACAACGAACTTGACATTGATTACAACACGGAGCGGGCCAGGCTGGTGAAGGCCAAAAGGGAAAAAGAAGAACTGGAACTGGAAATGCAGCGGCGGGAGGTTTTGAGGGCAGAGGATGTGGAACAGGTTATGACTGACATGTTATTACGTTTCCGGTCAAAGTTGCGTTCTCTGCCCGTGAAATTAAGCCCAACATTAGCAACAGAAACGGACCAGGCAGAAATATTTATGATTTTGAAAAAGGCCACGGATGAAGCCCTGGAAGAACTGGCGGACTTTGACAAGACATTTGGGGAGGGGGCGGAAGAAGATGGACCAGCAGGCGAATAAGGTTTTCAGACGCATATTTGCCAGGCTGAAACCGCCGCCAGAAATGAATATGTCTGACTGGGCGGATGCATACAGACAATTATCCCAGGGAGCTTCCGCCGAACCTGGAAGATGGAGGACAGAAAAGGCCCCACATCAAAGGGAAATGATGAATGCCATATCAGATATTAAGATAAAAAAAGTTGTGGTCATGTCATCCGCACAGATAGGGAAGACGGAAGGGCCGATTTTAAACACAATCGGTTATTTCATGCATTATGACCCGGCCCCGGTCCTGGTGATGCAGCCCACAATCCAGATGGCGGAAGCGTTTTCAAAGGACCGTCTTTCTAAAATGCTGCAAGATACACCGATATTGTCCGGCCTGGTGAATGACAGGGCAAGGAATAGTGGGAATACCATATTGCAGAAGATATTCCCAGGCGGGCACATCACTATGGTAGGCGCAAACAGCCCTTCTTCCCTGGCATCCAGGCCCATTCAAATTCTGCTGGCAGATGAAGTGGACCGATACCCGGCCACGGCAGGAAGCGAAGGTGACCCGCTTTTCCTGGCATCTGAAAGGTTGACAACATTCTGGAATAGTAAAGAAGTATATGTGTCAACACCGACAATCAAAGACGCTTCCAGGATAGAAATAGAATATCTTCACAGTTCACGTGGGGAATGGAATGTGCCATGCCCGGAGTGTGGGGCGCTGCAACCGCTGGAATGGGGCAACATTGTGTTTGATAGGGAGGATTTAACAGTTATCCATTACGCCTGCCGGGAATGTGGAACCATATCACCAGAAGCAGTATGGAAACGGAAATTTTCAGAAGGCAAGTACATCCATGAGGACCCGGAAAACCCAATAAAAGGGTTCCATCTGAACGCCCTGGGGTCCACGCTTGCAAAGTGGCAAGATATTGTTGAAAAGTTTCTTCTGGCAAATGATGAAAAGAAAAAAGGAAATATTGAACCGCTGAAAGCCTGGACGAATACAAAGATGGGCCAAACGTGGGAAGAAGAAGGCGAACAGGTAGAGGATGAAGAACTGATGAAGCGCCGGGAGCGTTACAACAGTGAAGTGCCGCCAGAAGTTATGTACTTGACAGCAGGAGTGGACACACAGGATGACAGACTGGAAATAGAGGTGGTCGGATGGGGGCCAGAGTTTGAAAGCTGGGGCATAAAATATGCCGTGCTTTACGGAGATACGAAGCTGAAACAGGTATGGACCGATTTGGACACATTTTTGATGCAGGCATTCCACAAGCCGGATGGAAGTAAAATGAAGATTGCCTGTACATGCATTGACAGCGGCGGACACCGGACAAATGAGGTATACAAGTATTGCAAGCCACGTTTTAACCGCCGTATATTTGCCATAAAGGGCAGCAATGACAGCGCAGCGGCTTACATCCAGAAGCCAACAAAAAACAACCGGGAGCAGGCGTATTTGTTCACCCTGGGAGTGGACACGGGTAAATCGCTGTTATTGCAACGTTTGAAGGTAGTGGAAGAAGGGCCGGGATATTGTCATTTTCCGAAGGAAGAAGAAAAAGGCTATAATGAAACCTATTTCAAGGGATTAACAGCAGAAAAACAAGTCCTGGTATATAAAAAGGGCCGCCCATTCTTTGAATGGAGAATAAAAGACTATGAACACAAGAGAAATGAAGCCCTGGACTGCCGGAATTATGCATCTGCCGCCATTGAAATTCTGGGAGTACCGCTGAAAAAAGTCGAGAAACAGGAAACAGTAAACACCCAGCAGGCCACTAAGGCCAGAAGGGGAAGAAGGAGAAGTGGAGGTATAAAAGTATAATATGACAGGAATAACACTGGAAACAGCAGAAAAGCATCTGGATGCCTGGCTGGAAGCAGAACTGGCCGTGACAACAAACCAAAGCTATACAATAGGCAGCAGGACCCTAACACGGGCGAACCTGTCAGAAATCAGAAAACAGATTGAATACTGGCAGGGAAAAGTGAATGTCCTTCAAAATGCTGCAAACCGGAAGGGAAGAAACCGGACATACAGGATTGTACCACGTGATTTGTAGAATTATGTTGAAAAAATCAGAAAATATGGTATGATAAAGGCCGGGGGAAACCCCTGGGAAAGCCACAGCACTTGGCGGCACACCCTCTTTCACGGAGGGCAGCAGCCTTCCAGACGAAAGAAAGGAGGGTTGCCCAATGGTTACATATGCGGATTTATTCCAATTTTGTATATTCATTGTTGCCCTTGTTGGTCTGATTTATCAGATTTTCAAGGACAAAAGAAAATAGCCGCCACATCTGACCATGTGACGGCTTTAAGTAATTAAAGCTAATACATTGTGAGGGTGAGCCGCTAGTGGCTTTCCCTTTTCTCTAATATAGCACACATCTAAAAGAAAATCAATAATCATCCCAGTAAAAAAGATTGCCCGCCATTGCCCGGAAAAATGTGGTATTTTAGTAGCGTGGAAATAGGATAAGGCGTTCCGTATAATGCGGAGCGCTATTTTTATGCCCGAAGGAGGTGAACGGATGGGGATATTTTCAAGGGCGTTTGATGGAGTTGTGGAAGCCGTGGCCCCGCAGGCAGCGTTGAAACGGACAGAAGCAAGGCGGCGTATGGAAATACTAAACAGCGGTTATGGAAATTATGGGGCAAGCCTTCACAAGAAATCACTGGCCGGATGGCTTTCCCATGGTGGTTCCGCCCGTGAGGACATACAAGACAATCTGGACATATTGCGGGAGCGGTCCAGGGATTTGTATATGGGGGTGCCGCTTGCAACTGGTGCCGTTAAAACTATGCGCACAAATGTGGTGGGCCGTGGGTTGCGGTTGAAACCAACACTTGACAGGGAAGTGCTGGACCTGGAACCGGAAAAAGCACATACACTGGAAAGACAGATTGAACGGGAATGGGGATTGTGGGCCGACAGCCCGGATTGCGATATGGCCCGCATTGATAATTTTTATGAATTGCAGCAGCTTGCCTTTTTGTCCTGGCTTACTTCTGGTGATTGCCTGGCATTGCTGCCGACAAAGGCCAGAAAAAACCAGCCATATGACTTGCGTGTGCAGTTGGTAGAAGCGGACAGACTTTCAAGCCCTGGGGGATATGACACCCTTAACAATAAAATAATTGGTGGAGTGGAAACGGATGAAGATGGGGAAGTGATTGCGTATCACTTTTCAAAACATCATCCGTTATCTTATGCCAATGAACCTATGGAGTGGGTAAGGGTTCCGGCATATGGGGAAAAGACAGGCCGCCGTAACGTCATCCATATTATGAACCGGGAAAGGATTGACCAGCGCAGGGGCGTTCCGTTCCTGGCCCCGGTCATTGAAGCGCTGAAACAACTGGGGCGTTATACGGATGCAGAACTGGTGGCAGCAGTGGTCAACGGCCTTTTCACAGTCTTCATTGAAAAAGAGGGGCCAGGTGACGGGGTTCCTATTGGTTCCGGCATTGACGAAGAAGAACAGGTGGACAGTGAGGATGATAATACAATCGAACTGGCCCCAGGTTCCGTGATTGACTTGAACGAAGGGGAAAAGGCAAATACATCCACGCCAGGGCGGCCAAACGCAAATTTCAGCGGGTTTGTGGAAGCCATATGCAGGCAGATAGGGGCGGCGCTTGAAATACCATATGAACTACTGCTGAAATGCTTCAACAGCAGCTATTCCGCCAGCCGTGGCGCATTAGAAGAAGCCTGGAAGATGTTTAAAATGTACCGGGAATGGTTATCCAGGGATTTTTGCCAGTCTATCTATGAAGAATGGATGGCAGAAGCGGTGGCAAAAGGAAGGATAAAGGCACCAGGTTTCTTTTCCGACCCATTACGCCGGAAGGCATACTGCAAGGCGGAGTGGAACGGCCCGGCCAGGGGCATCCTTAATCCGGTGCAGGAAGTCAATGCAGCGGTTACAAGGGTCAACAACGGATTTTCCACAAGGCAAGGTGAAACCATGGAAATGACAGGAACAGACTACTATGCCAATATTGACCAGTTAAAACAGGAAGAATTGAAAATGAAAGAGGTGAAGGAGATTGCCAACAGCAGCACAGGGCAGCCAGAAGGCCAGCAGTTCAATGGAAAATAAGTTCTGGAACTTTATACCGGGAACAGCAACAAGCCCGCCAGAATTGCTTTTATACGGCGCTATCAGCAGCGCACAAAGTTGGTGGGAAGACAGGGTTACCCCGGCCCAGTTCAATAGGGAGTTGGCGGACCTGGGGGATGCCACGGAAATTGTGGTGCGTATCAACAGCGGCGGCGGTGATGTGTTCGCCGCAAATGCTATCTATACAAGGTTGCGTGACCACCAGGCAAAAATCACAGTAAAGATTGATGGGTGGGCGGCATCCGCTGCCACAATCATTGCCATGGCAGGGGATAACATCAAGATTGCCAGGAATGGCGTGTTTATGATACACGACCCGGCAATGACGGTGTGGGATACATACCGGGCAGAGGACTTCCGAAAAATGGCGGATGAACTGGAAGTTATCAAACAGAGTATTGTCAACACTTACGCTATGAAAACCGGAAAAGATGAAAAAGAGATTGCGGACCTTATGGCGGAAGAAAAGTGGTGGACTGGTGATGAAGCCGTGGGGAATGGATTTTGTGATGAATTGATGTTTGAAGATGCCAAAGCGGTTGTGGAAAATTCAAAGAAAGTCATTGTCAATTCCGTGGCCTTGGATGTGTCTGCCTACAAGACATTGCCAACAGCAGTATTTGACGGCCCGAAAAATCCGGGTGGTCCAACAAATAATATGGAAAAACCAAAGGAGGAAGAAACCATGGAACCGAAAAACACTATCACAACGGCGGAAGCGCTTGCAGCAGCATACCCGGATTTGGTGAACAGCATCAAGGATGCAGCAGCAAAGAATGAGCGGGAGCGCATAAAAGGAATTATGGACAGCACTCTTGATGGGTATGAAGACGTTGCAAAAGATGCAATGTTTGAAAATCCCATCAATGCCGGAGATTTTGCACTGAAAATCACAGCAGCAGAACGACAGGCAAAGGCCGCCTTCCTGGATGGCCGGGAAGAAGATGCCAAAGCAGCGGCAGGCGTGGTTCCTACAGCCACCGAAAAAGGCGGGGAAACCATGAATATTTTCGACAAAGCCATTGCCGAAGTATTATAAGCGAAAGAAGGAGGTAAGGACATGGCAGATTTAGTTGAAAGACTGGGTGAATATTCACCGAAAATGGTATTTGCGGGAGAGTTCCCCATGTTGACAGATACAGGAACCGCAGGGGAAGCAGTGAACCAGTGGGATATTATCATGCTGGATGCCGCAACGGGCAACGTGAAGCGGGCCACTACAGCCGGAATTGATACAGTGGTGGGGATTGCGGCCACGGCAGCAGCTAAAAATGACCCGGTTGTGTATTACATGACGGGTGAGTTTTTTACAGATGCAATCGGAATGAATGATATTGAAGAAGCAACGGCAAAGGCAGCTTTGAGAAAGCTGTCTATTTTTTTAAGATAAGGGAGGAAAACGAAAATGCCTAACACAGTAAGTATTTACGAACCACGCACCATGATGGGAGTTATCAACAAACTTCCGCCAGTCCATACATTTTTCAGAAGCACTTTCTTCTCGCATGAAAAAACATTTGTGACAGAGAAAGTGGATGTGGATTATAAGAAAGGGTCAAGAAAGATGGCCCCATTTGTCAGCCGCATTGTGGGTGGGCAGATTGTGCCGAACACGGGTTACCATACAGAAACGTACACACCGCCGCTTATTGCGCCGGATAAAATTACCACGATTGATGACATTTTGAAACGGCAGGCGGGGGAAAATCCGTATTCCGGCAGGACCCCGGCACAAAGGGCTGTCATTAAGATGGCAGAGGACTTCAAAGAATTGCGGGAAATGATTACCCGCCGTGAAGAATGGATGTGCGCCCAGACCATGTTGACAGGCAAGGTTGAAGTTGTCGGAAAGGGCGTACATGATGTGATTGATTTTGGGTTTACGAACCGGGAAGACATAAGCACAGATGCAAAGAAGAAGTGGAAAGGCGGAACGGCCCAGACAAAATATGAGGATTTAAAACGCTGGCATGAACATGTACAGAAGACGGGCTTCACTAACTGCAATGTGTGCATCATGGCATCTGATGTGGCAACGGAGTTCATCAAAGATAAAGAAATCCAGGCCATGCTGGATGTGAAGAATTACGAACTGGCAGTGATTAAGCCGACACAGAAGGAAAACAATACAACCTATCTCGGAACCATACATGAACTGGGCCTGGACCTTTACAAGTACAATGAATGGTATTTGGATGACTTCACAGACCCGACAAAGCCGGAGGATAAACCAATGGTTCCAGATGGAACACTTGTAATGGCAAGCACTTCCGCCCAGTATTCCATGTATTACGGAGCCATTACCATTCTGAACCAGAAGACGGAAGAATTTGTGACCGCAGAGGGTAAATATCTGCCGGACACATTCATTAAGAAACGCCCGGACAGACGTTTTCTTTCCATGCTGTCAGCCCCAATTCCGGTGCCGCATGAAGTAGATAGCTGGTTTGTGGCAAAGGTAATGTGATGGACTTCAAAGCACAGATTGCAAAGGATATGGCTGTTTTCAATAATACCAGTGAATTTGCAACGGTAACAAACTTATGGTATGAAGGGGAACAATATACCGTGCCCGTTATCTTTGACCATGAAGCAGCGGTGGAACGCCAGAAGCCGGATGCAGACCATGCAGAAGGCATAAACAGCGTGGAAGTGCTGGCCTATATTGCTTTCAGTGATTTGGGGTTTATACCTAAGAGAAATAGAGAACTAGAAGTTGAGGTGGCAGGCGCTATGAAGGTATATACAATCAACAAAGCAGACCATGAGGACGGGGAAATTATTCTGGAACTGGGGGCGCTGGAAGAATGATTGAAATAACATCTGAAACCATTGAACGTGTGCAAGCCGTGCTGGCCGGAGTGCCTAAAGGAGCAGAACGGGCGCTGTCAAACGCAATGAACCGTGGACTTTCCAGGGTGAAGACAACGGCCATGCAGAATGTAAAGCGTGTATATGCAGTTCAAAGCAGCGCATTATCCGCAGCAACAAACACAAAGATACAGAAGGCCAGCACGGGAAACCTGGCTGGCTTTGTTTCTTTTTCTGGCTGCAAGATACCGTTATACAAGTTCAAGGTTACACCGAAACAGCCAGGAACCGGGAAGACGGTAAGGGCAGCAGTTATGAAGGGCGGCGGAACTGCATTTGAAGACGCTTTCATTGCAGGCATGGGAAGTGGGCATCTGGGAGTGTTTGAGAGAACAGGAAGGCCCAGGCTGCCGATAGAAGAATTTATGGCGTTATCCGCAGCACAGATGGTGGGCAATGAAGGCGTTATCACAGAGGTAGAGCAGCAGGCGCAACAGCTTGTGGAAGAACGTCTGGACCATGAAATTGAACGGCTTTTGAGCCAGTACGGAGGTTAAGAAGATGACACCGATTATTTTATTGGACCGCCTGGCAGAGTTTGTGGAAGCGGCTACAAAAGATATTGTATTGCAAGTTCGTGTGGACCGGAACAGCAAGGAAAACAAGGAGCGCCCGCCGCATGTGTACAAAATGCAGCTTCCGAAAAAGGATGATGGAATACAGAAGGTTCCATACATCCTTCTGCAAGTTCTGACGGGAAAGGATGACAAAAAGGAACGGGAGCCGGAGGAAAGCACGTGCCAGGTACGTATCATAGTTGCCACGTATTCCGAAGATGGAGGGGTGGGCGCATATGATGTTCTGAACGTGATTACACGAATTAGAAGTGAACTGAAAAAAACAGGGGTCCTGGCGAAACAATTTGTTTTGACTGACCCGCTGGAATACATCATTTACCCGGAGAATAAGGACCCGTACTATATCGGGGAAATGATGACAAACTGGTCAATGCCAACGATTAAACAGGAGGTTGAAGAAATATGGCTACAGTAAGCACGAAAACGGCGGCAGGAGCCGCAAAAACAAGCAAGGCGGAAAATACTGCCAGTGAAACAGAAAAAGCCATAGAAACGGCAAATACAGAGCCGGAAGAAGTGGTGAAACTGGTGTATGTTGGGCCGACATTGCCGAATGGGCAGTTGAAGCAGAACAGCATTTTTGAAGGAACTGAAAAAGAGATAAAAGAAGAACTTAAAAAGGTTCTGGAAAAATATCCGCTGGCGGAAAAAATGCTGGTTCCGGTTAGAAAGTTGGCAGAAGCCAAAAGAAAAGCCGGAACTGCTGGAAACATTATGAATAAATGGTATGCGGACATTGCATCCGGTATGGAAAAAGAATTTAAGGAGGAATAAGGAATGGCATCTATTACACATGGCGTTACAGCGTCAAGGAAAAGCACAAGCGTTTCCACGCCTGCCACGGTGGAAAGTGGCGTTCACTTTGTTGTAGGAACGGCCCCTGTACATATGGTGGGCGGAAAAGTAAATGAAGTCATCATGGCAAACACCTATGAAGAAGCAGCGCAGCAGCTTGGGTATTCTGATGACTGGAAAAAATACAGCCTTTGTGAAGAAATTTACACAGCCTTCATGCTTTATAAAGTGGGTCCTGTCTTCCTGGTGAACGTATTGGACCCCAAAAAACATAAAGCAGAGGTGGGAGAAAAACAGCTTGATGTAACGGCGGATAACCAGGTGATTTTGCCGCTGGAAGCAATAGCGGACAGCGTAAAAGTGACGGGGAAGGAAGCTGGAACGGATTTTGAAGTGTTCTACACGGACACAAATTGCATTGTGGAATTTGTGGAAGCAACAGCGGGTAAAGTGGCTGTATCATATAACCAGATTGACCCGGCACAGGTGCAGAATGATGATATTATCGGGGGGTATAGTGTAAGCACACATAAAACAACCGGGCTGGAATTGATTGACAGTGTTTTCCCGAAGTATACGATTGTGCCGGATATTATTTTGTGCCCGAATTGGTCACATGATGCAGAGGTGGCGGCGGTCATGTCTGCCAAAGCAGAGAACATCAACGCTGTATTTGAAGCTATGGCAATATTGGACATTGACAGCGCCGGGGAAGATGGCGTGAAGTGGTACACAGAAGCGCCGAACTGGAAGAAAAAGAGAAATTTCACAAAAGACAATGAAATTGTCTGCTGGCCAAAAGTGAAGCTGGGGGAAAAAGTGTTTAATCTTTCCACGCAGCTTGCGGGAAGCATGACAGAAACAGACAGCAAAGAAGACCTGGGCGGGGGTACACCATGCGAAAGCGCATCAAATAAGAGTTTGCAGGCGGATGGCGCTTGCCTGGCAGATAAAACGGAAGTGCTGCTGGACCCGGAAAAGGGAAGTTATTTGAATGACAATGGCATTGTAACGGTGCTGAATTTCTTCAATGGCTTTGTAAGCTGGGGGAACTATACCGCAGCTTTCCCCAGCAGCACGGACCCGGTAGAATATTTCTATTGTATCAACCGCATGTTCAAGTGGGTGGGAAAGACAGCAATTCTTTCCTACTGGTCACACACAGACAGAAAAATGGTTAGACGGCTTTTGGATGCCATTTTGCAGGGGGTAAATGACTGGCTGAACGGGCTGACGGCAGAAGAAAGAATACTGGGCGGGCGTGTAGAAATGAGAGAGGAAGAAAACTCTTTAACGGCTTTGATGGCCGGGAGGGTAAAATTCCACATCTTTATTACGCCGCCTTCACCATTACAGGAAATGGAATTTGTCATTGAATATGACGTTTCCTACCTGACTTCACTGTTAGCAGCATAAGGAGGAAAAAAGATGGGAAAAATTGATGAACTTATTGTGAATTTTGCGTTGTATGAAGACGCAACGGAGTATTTAGGAATGGCAGAAGTGACTTTCCCGGAAATCTCAAACCTGGCGGAAGAAATCAACGGGGCTGGGATTGCGGGAAATGTGGAAGCTGTGGTGATTGGTCATCTGGAAGCAATGACAACCACGTTGACATTCCGAACCGTGACAGCAGCGGCAGTAAAGTTGAATGAACCACGTGTGCATAACATTGATTGCCGTGTGGCGCAGCAGAATTATAACACCAGGACGGCACAGACCAGCACAAGTTCCGTGAAACATATTTTGAAGTTGTTTCCGAAGAAATTTGCACCCGGAAAAGCTGCCGTTGCATCCACGGCGGATGCAAGCGGAGAATATGCAACAAGGTATTATGCAATGTATCTGGATGGGAAAAAAGTGGTTGAAGTTGACCCGTTGAATTTCATCTATATGGTCAACGGGAAAGATTACCTGGCAGATGTCAGAAAAGCGTTAGGAAAATAATAAACAGTATGCAGGAAGCCAGCGGGAAACCGCTGGTTTTTTCCTGCCCTATTCTAATTACAGGAGGAAAGAAGAATGGAGAATAAGAACGTAAACACAACAGGAATGCAGGAAGCAGACGCAGCAGAGGAACAGGAAATGGAAATGCAGCAGGCCCAGGCCAGCGGAACCGTGGATTTTAACAAAAAGAAGGAGGAAAAGCAGGCCAGCTTGAATTATACCCATAAATTTGTGAAGCCTGTCACCATTATGGGGAAACAGTACAGTTCTATGACCTTCTATTACGAAAACTTGACTGGTGATGACCTGGAAGCAATCGAAGCGGAAATGCAGGCACAGAACCTTTATGCATTATCCCCGGAAATTTCCGGTGCCTTCCAGTCCAGACTTGCGGCCAGAGCGGCGGGCGTGGCATCTGATGAAATCAGACACCTTCCCATGAAAGACTATATGAAAATTAAGAACAGCGCACGGGATTTTTTGCTGTCATTAAACTAGGAAAAATCGAAGATGTGCCGGGCTTCATAAGGAAGCAGGCATTTAGACTGGCAAGGGCTTCACACACGCCCGTGCCCTATTGGATGGGCCTTACACTTACGACATTGTTCCGCTGGATAGATAGCGCCAATGAAATAGTGGAAGAAGACAAAAAAGCATCCCAGGGCACGAAGTAGGGGAGGTGAAAGAACTTGGCAGGGTCGCAAAAGGAATTTGAACTGCTTTTCAAGCTGCAAGCATCCCTGGGCGGAAATTTCAATGGGGTTTTTAAGTCCGCCATTGACACCCAGAATAAATTGTCTAACAGCATGAAGGCGGTAAATTCCATCCAGTCAAAAGTTGACGGATACACGAAGGCCAGTGACGCTATTTCAAAGAATAAGGCGAAACTTACACAACTGAACGCAGAACATGACAGGCTGCAAAGGGAACTGAACGAAACCGCCGAAAAGAAAAAAGCGTTACAACGTGCTATGCAGACCGCAGAAGCGCAGGGAAATATTGAAGAATATAAACGGCTTCAAACCGAACTAAGCGCAACGGACCGGGAATATAGCAGGCTGAATGAGAAGTTAAAAGGGAATAAAAGCCAGATACAACAGACCACTGCCAAAATAGAAGAACAGACAGGAAGATTGAATGGCCTGGAAGGTGAGTTGCGGGCGGCTGGGGTGAATACGGATAACCTGGAAGGGGCAAACACCAGGTTGCAGCGGTCATATGACCGCTTGAAGTCATCACAGCAGAACTTACAGCGCATCAATGAACAGCAGGCCAAAGTGAAAGAAAGTATTTCCGCCACTAAAACCCAACTTATGGGAACGGTTGGAGTTATCGGAGCCGTTGCGGCTGCCGGTAAAGCCGGACCCGCTCAAGCGGGCATCCAGTGTTT
>OBVC01000176.1_pt1 | contig 44956 bp, 28 predicted proteins | sample 1494991 | NCBI WGS metagenome assembly OBVC01 (sample SAMEA2579955, study PRJEB22360) | human gut metagenome
TGATTTCATATGTTGCCGTGCGCACCTCTGACAAGTGCCTGCCGTATCTCACCAAATGGCTTGTGGCAGTGGTTGACAATGCAATGGACGACCGCGAGTGCCGTAACCATACCTGTCTTGTGCTGACAGGCGAGCAGGGCAAGTTCAAGACGACCTTCCTTGACTTGCTCTGTCCACCGGCATTGCACGGTTACAGTTATACGGGCAAGATATATCCGCAGGAGAAGGACACACTTACCTATATCGGGCAGAATCTTATCGTAAACATTGACGACCAGCTTAAAGCCCTCAACAAACGGGACGAAAACGAGCTGAAGAACCTCATTACCTGTCCGATGGTCAAATACCGTATGCCCTATGATAAATATGTGGAGGAACATCCTCATTTGGCAAGTTTCGTTGCATCGGTGAATGGCAACGACTTTCTGACAGACCCGACAGGCAGCAGACGTTTTTTGCCTTTTGAGGTACTCTCCATTGACATAGAAAGAGCAAAGGCTATTTCGATGGATAAAGTCTATACAGAAGCCAAAGCCCTGTTAAGGTCAGGCTTCCGCTATTGGTTTGACGATGACGAGATAGCCGAACTGTATCGGGAGAGCGAGGACTTTCAAGTACAGACAGCGGAAATGGCACTCTTGCTTCGTTGTTTTGAGAAGCCAACGGAGGACGAGAACTATTTGTTAATGACCACTACGGAGATACTCACCTATTTGGGTGTTTATACCTACCAGCCACTTGTTGCCAAACGTATGGGCGAAGCCTTGAAGAAAGCAGGATATATAAAGGTGAGTAAGCGAAGAAACGGTGGGAATCCCATCTATGTCTACAAGATTAGGAAAATCTTGCCATGTCCACTCATTCAAACTTGTAGTAGCCAAATGTAGTAGAATGTGTAGTATCTCCATATACTACTAACTATTGTTGATTATCAATCATTTATATTAAACCTAAATCGGTCATTAGAAAATTTCACTTTCATTTTGTCAGAAAATTCAAGATATATGGCAATTATAATGAGTGAAGCAATATGTTTTCTTCAACAAATGACAGTAATCCATAACACCTTGCTCTCCAAAATCTCTAATGACCGATTTGGGTTAAAATAGTATGTAGTAAGAAGAAAGATGGAAAAGTTTGGAAGGGAAAAACTTAGGAAAAGAGAATTACATTCAAACAACATTCAAATATCATTCAAACCAACCATTATTATTCAAATAAGAATTATCCTACCATTTAAAGTTTATGACAATGACAGAAGAAGATTTATCACTCATCAAGCGATACCCCATCGTGGAGTATCTTGAAAGGAAAGGCATCAAGCCTGTACGCAGGACACCTGCCTATGCCCTGTACCGTTCACCACTTCGTGAAGAAACACATCCGAGTTTCAAGGTGGACACAGAGAAGAACCTTTGGATAGACTATGCCGAAGGCAGGGGCGGAAGCATCATCGACCTCTGTATACGATTGGAGAGCTGCACGCTCTCGGAAGCCATCTGCCGTTTGGGGCAGACCACTTCCTTTGATACAGCGTGCAACTATGCCGAACCTTCAAAGGAGAAGGCATACAGCAGCAATGGCAGTATCAGACTACCAAAAGAGGAAATGGCAAACGGGGCAAGGAGACTGATAGATGTATCAGACACCTTACCGCTACATTTGCAGGAGTATCTTACAAAGGTACGCTGCATCAACTTGGAAAAGGCGATACCCTTTCTCAAATCCATCAGCTATGAGGTAAGAGGAAGAAGATACGAAGCCATTGGCTTTGCCAACTTCTCTGGCGGCTATGAACTTCGGGACGACAATATGTTCAAAGGAACGATTGCCCCAAAGGACATCACTCCGATATTTGAGAACAAGCCACAGCCCGTCTGTCTGTTTGAGTGGTTTATGGACTTTCTCTCTTTCCTTTCAATGAAAGAAGAAGTGAATAACCGCTGCCTTGTGATAAACTCTGTGAGCAACATTGGAAGAAGTATCAGCTACCTGAACAACCATCAAGTATCTTCTATCCGTACTTTCCTTGATAACGACGGCGCAGGGCGGAGAGCAACACAGGAGCTGATAAAGGCAGGTTTTAAGGTAGAAGATATATCCCAATATTACAAAGACTTCAAAGACCTCAACGAGTATCATGTCAGCCGTGTTCGTGAGCAACAGAAAAAGCTGGAGAAAGCTCCAAAAACAAACAATAAACCCAAACAAGTCAAACTAAAAATACGATAGAACGATGAAAAAGATAAAAGCAAGCAGAGAGGAGATAGACCAATCCATAAAAGAAGCGTTCAACATGAACAGACAGGAAAGTAATGAAAGGACAGAAAGGAGAAGTCTTACATACTACTTGGGAGATACAGAAGACGAGGTGGAAGAACAACCACAGGCAAAAGCTCCATCAAAGGAAACGGATTGCCAAGAAGTAATAGCTTCTGAGCCTGCACAGCACACAGAGAATGAAACCGTTCAACGGCGTATCAGTGCCAAGATGAGACGGGGAACGCTCGAAGCCTACAAGCAGGCTTTCCTTGTCCCGACCAAATTGAACGACCGAAAGGCGGTTTATCTGAGTAGGGCGACACAGGAGCGTGCAGACTTCATCGTCCGCAGACTGGGCGACAGGGGCAGCAACCTTTCAAGTTTTGTAGAGAATATCGTGCGCATTCATTTGGAGGAATACGGTGAGGACATAGAGAAATGGAGAAAGCTGTAAACCGCAGGAAAAGGGTCGAGGGTTTTATTCAAAACCCACAACCTTTTTTAGAGAATACGATAACGGCAATTTACTGAACAGGCAGAATGGTGGGAATGCCACGAACACGGTTAAACACAGAATGCAGTGCATTCGTTTTCAAGCAGAAAAATGCTTTATGTGTAAACGGCCTATTGGGTAGCATTGCAAGACGTCAGTTTGTACCCACAAACTGCGCTTGCTCTCCTCGTTTAATTATCGGGAGGTTAGACCGTAATCACTCCGTTCTCATCGGTCAGCCATCAGAAATTAAGAAATAACGAAAAGAGGACTTTTATATGAACAGAAACAACAGAAAGACTGCCCGATGGCAGCAACAGGAGAAGAAAGAACAGCGGATGAACAAGACGGAGTTCATCAAGGTAAGGTGTACCTTAGAGGAGAAGCAACGAATTAAATCAAAGGCGGAAAGCACAGGACGGAAGTTCTCAGATTACTGCCGTGAGATGCTTCTTAGTGGAGAGGTCATTTCTGTTCCTAAGATGACGGACAATGAAAAGGAAGCCATAGAGGTGTTGAGACGAACGGCCTACTTCTTTACACATGTTTCCAACCTTATCAAGGTAAAGGATGATGCGTGGGTACTGATTACCCAAAGCCTTTCCTATTTGGCAAGGGAAACATTTAAGCGTTTCTTTAATCCCAAATACCGTATTGAGGAAAGGGCAATTAAACTCTTAAATCTGATGGAGAGTGATAGGAAAATGTAAGGCAATAGCACATGGCAGTAATGCACTGGAGTATATTTTCAGAGAGGGGAAACTCGGAAAAACGCTTCTCTTTCACAATCTCTGCGGCACTACGCCAAAGGAGATTTACGAGGAAATGAAGATGGTCAGCGATTACAACACACGTTGCAGGAACAAGTTCCTGCGTATCGAAATCGGCATTACACCACAAGATGAGAAAAGATTGAGCCTTGCATCCGTCCGTAACCTTGCATCAAACTTTGCAATACGCATGGGACTTGCCAACCTCAATGGGTGGCAGTAACGCACAAGGACACCGACAATATGCACATCCACATCATTGCCAATCGCATCAGCCTGTACGGAGAAGTGTATGACACCACCTTTGTGAGCAACAGGGCAGCAAGGGTGGCAGAGGTACTCAGCCGTAAGTATGGTATGACCATCGCAAAGGAAGTCAAGGCGGAAAAGAAACACAAAAAGACAAAATCCAGCCCAACAAGAGAACAAACAAAGCAGCAGGTACAGAAGATATGCTATGCCCTACTTGAAAAATACAAAGGCACAGGCATCACTGGGCACTCCATGTTCCTCTACGACCTTAGCAAGAGTGGTGTAACCATTGAACGCTTGAAAAACAAGCAGGGCAAGGTATATGGCTTGAAGTTCGCATACAGTGGACAGACTTTTAAGGCATCGGAAATCGGCAGGGAGTTCGGTTACCGTTCCTTGCAGAAGAATTTTGAGATAAGTAACAAGACAGAACCAAAGAAAGCCACGACAATGGCAAATGAGCCGGCAAAAACAACGCTTAATCCGATAGAGGCTATCAACTTGTTCCTCCCAGCCGCTCCTATATACTATCTGCCAACACAAATGAAAGTTCATCTATTGCACAAGCCGTAGGCAATGTGGCAAGTACTGCCATAAATGCAGCCGAAGAAATCATTTCCGGAGCAGGTGGGTTAATCAGTCCGCAGACACACGGTGATGATTATGCCGAGACAGCATGGCAGCACAGGCTCAGAAACCAAGCCAAGAAAAAGAAGAAAAGAGGAAGAGGATTGTAACCACTTTTCTCTATTCCTAGTCTCTATCCCAAAACGAAGACAAAGCAAAAGAGAGAAATCTTCATCAAAAACGCTTGTTATTCAAAGCAAATTATTATCTTTGCAGATAGAATAACAAGCGTTCTTTGTTGATGCAGAAATCTGCGATTGAAAGTACTTCGCTCGTTTCCAAATCATTACCTATTTAGTCTATGCAACAAGGTAACTTCTTTATCTTCAATTAGATACATTTTGAGAATTATCTTCGCTCGTAACTGTGGCCCTTTCGGCTTTCAAGTGTGGCTCTTTCGCAAGTTCGAAAGGTCAGAATGAGAAAATCAACGGACTTCCTCAGCGTTTTAAAACCGGTTTTCCGCTCTGGTTGAAGAAATTCCGTGAGTGCGATTTTGTTAATATTATTCACCACCATCCGACAACTTGCAGAGACTGTTTTTTAGAATGTGCGAATAATGCGTGGATTTATTTTCCCATCAAATGTCAACAGTCTCTCCGCCATGCCGGTCGGCATCAGGCCTCCACATGACTGAGAATATAATCCCGGCACTCTTCCATGAGCCACTTGGGAGTACTCGTGGCTCCGCAAATGCCTATGGTGCTGACACCTTCCAACCACCCCAAGTCGATCTCCTTGGCACTCTCTATCTGATAGCTGTTGGGATTGACACTCTTGCACTCGTTGTAAAGCACCTTGCCATTGCTGCTCTTGCGCCCGCTCACAAAGAGGATAAGATCGTGCTTCGAGGCGAAATTGGCGATATTGGGCATACGGTTGGCCACCTGCCGGCAAATGGTGTCAAAACTCCTGAATGTTGCCGTGGGGGCAATGTGACGCTGTATATAGTCGATAATGCGGTGAAACTCGTCAAGGCTCTTGGTGGTCTGGGAATAGAGATAGATGTCACGTTCGAAGTCAAGTCGCTTCACATCGTCAAACTTCTCTATCACAATGGCATGGCTGTTGGTCTGTCCTACCAGCCCCAGCACCTCCGCATGACCGTTTTTCCCGAATATGACAATCTGCGTTCCCTGCTTCGGTCGGGCCGGTGCAAGCATGGCCGAAAGTGCCTCGGAGGCCTCCCGGTGCTGTTCCTGCTGTTCGGGGGAAGAGTTCTCGTATTGCCGTTTGATGCGCCGCTGCAATGCCAATACCACCGGACAGGTGGCATCGATAATCTCGATGTTGTTGCGACGGGCCAGCGCGTAGGTCTCCGGCGGTTCGCCATGAGCCCTGAGCAGCACTTTCACGTCATGCAAGTGTTTGAGGTCTTCGTGGTTGATGGTGACAAGTCCCTTGCTGTGCAGACGCTCCACCTCCATCCCGTTGTGCACAATGTCGCCCAAGCAATAAAGTGTCTTGCCTGCGGCCAATTCTTCTTCTGCCTTCTTGATGGCAGTGGTCACGCCAAAGCAGAAACCACTGCCACTGTCTATCTCTATCTGTATCACTACTGTCTGTCGTTTGATTCTACTGTGCCGACACATTGATGACAATCTTCGGATGTTCCGGATCGTTGGTAATCATCAGAATGCGGGGCTTGCTGCGTGCCTTCTTCAGTTCGCGGGCAATGGCCGTCACCTTTAGTTTAACCGTTTCGCCGGGGGCAATGCGTGTCTTGCCAAGCGACACCTGCAAGCCCATGGTAAACATCTGCATGGAACGAATGTCGAGCTGTGAGCGACCCGTATTTTTGATTTCGATGCTTCCTTTCAACTTGGCTTTACCGTTGAAACTGCCTAAATTCAAATTCTCCGTGGAAAGCGAGATGTGCGGAACCTTTGCCTTCTCCACCTCTGTGAGGCGATCGAAGTCGGGCAGCAAGACTGCCGACACACTGATTTCCTTCTCCGGAGCCACCCGGTCGCCGGGGAACATGCCCAGGTAGATGCTCGTCTGTGTCAGTCCGAAGTTGCGGATGAGGCGCGACTCGAGCGTAAGCGACACCACGGCATCGTGGTTGGGGGCCACCGTGGAGGGCGAAACATTGGCCTTCATGTAGGGTGGAAGGTGCATCACCTGGGGTTTCAGCGTCTCGCCCGACACGTTCTTGATGTGTATCTTCTGCACCGGGCGGTCCCCACGGTTGACATCATCAAACTCCACATTGTTGTTGTCAACCCTCAAACTTGCTATCGTGTAAGGGTAATCGCCGGAGAAGTCGACCACTTCGCTAACCACAACACCCTTCATCGTGAGGACGAGAGGTTCTTGTTCGTTGCCGGCAAAGACGGCTATCTGTTTCTCGAAATGCCCCAACTGCGATGCGTCGTAGGTGGCCCGCAGGCCTATTTTCGACTTCGGAGCAATAGAGGTGTTGGAATAAGTGGCCGTGGCGCAACCACAAGCGGTGCGGACACTGCGTATCGTGGCTGGCCGGTAATCGTCGTTGAACACCTCAAATTCGGCCGTGGCAGGCTGCCGATAGACCACCTGCCCCAAGTCTATCACCGCTTGGGATGTAGTCAACTGCTGTGCTGAAAGTCCGAAACATCCTGCCACCAGCAGGAATAAGAGCACACACGTTCTGTTCATCTTACTATCTTGTTTTTTATTCATTCTTCATCTGAAAGCCTTTTTCCCTTTCATTTCTCTGCAACGGTCAGTTTCCGGCCCGCACACCGTCCGTTGAACTCGGGGGCGTATGCACACTGCACGGTCACACTGCCTCCGGTATATTCACCGGCACGGTCGATGAAATATTCCGTCTCGATGACGCGTTTGCCTTTAGGCAGACGGTCGAAATAGTAATTAGTGGCGTTGTCTCGCGGAGTCACGTAACAGCCCATGCGGTAACCGCTCAACTGCTCCACGGGTTCGAGGCAGGCGGCACGTTTGTCCACCACCTGCACGAAATCGTAGTCGCGGTCGGCTGTGATGGTGATTCTGACCTTCACGCGGTCGCCCACCCTACTGCCCCCGACGATTTCGCGCTTCACGGCGAGCCCGGCAGCACTCTCTTGCTTCCCTCCTACTCCTTCCGTCATGGCCATGAACTGTTGCACATAGAGTGCCCCCCAGCTCGTGCCCTCGGTGGTTTTCTCCACGGTAAAGGTCTTGGCATGATCGTCCTCCACACGCATCTTCACGTAGCCGAGGCCGGCAGAACCCTCCGGCAGGGCTATGCGCTTGCCGTCGAGTTTCATCACAGCCGGTGCACCACCACTGCGGGCGATGGCCTTGTCCACTCCAAAGGCATAGACAGCATTCACCGTATTGACCGGTGTGTCCCAAGCCTGCGTGCGCTTGCACTGCAACAGCCACCGCTGCATCTCCTCGATGGTCTGCCTGGCTTCGGGCTTCAGCAGACGCAAAGCCTCAATGGCAGCCACCTCGGTGGGTATCTTATAGTCGAACCATGAATAGCCGGCCTTACGGGTGTCATAATAGCGTCCCATCTCTTCTTTATATACGCTGTATTCCTCCATGCTTTGGAGGTAGTCGGCAGCCTGCCTTTTGTAGCCGTTCAGGGCCAGAATGACAGCCGAATTGGCCTTGCCATAGATGGTCAGAGCCGCCGGACGGGCTGCCAGCATCTTCAGCAAATAATCTTTATCGGCCTCGGCAGAAACCGAGAATGCACGCCCGTCGAGTGCGCGGAGATAGAGATAGTGAAGTGCCATTTCACTCGGCAACAACAGCCTCTCGCCGTTTTTGGCTTTTTTCTTCAATTCGACCACTTCATCGGCCACCTCCTTTTCCATGAACCGCAGGGCGCGAGCCAACATGCCGGCGGTCTCCTCCTGCGTGCCAATCATCTTGTTCAACCGCGCCAACGCCTCACTCACGGCCACCGTTATATACATGCTGCCCCTCATGCCCGGCCACCAGCTCCACGAACCGTCGGTATTCTGCAAGCGACGCAGTTTGTCAAGTTGGCCGTCAATTCGGGCTGCCGCCTTCGCTTCGTCAAAATAGTCGACGAGCAACTGCTTCTGTTCAGCCTCGCCCTCTGCCTCCAACAGCCACGGCGTATCGTTGAGCACGAGGGTTTTCAGTTCTTCGTTTCGCTGCAAACTGCTCTTGAGCGACCCTCCGTCGGGTTCTTTTTGCCACTGCGTCATCACCTGTCTAATAGCCGGAACCTGCTTCAGCAGATAACGGCTGATGCTATTGGCATAATAGCCGGTGACAAGACTCACGGCATTGTCTTCCCATGGATTGCACACCGTAGGCAAAGCCTGAATCATCAACCACGAGGGATTGTTGGTATATTCGATGGTGAGCGACCTACCGGAAGCATTGCTGCCGGCCAACGAATCGAGGTCTACGGTCTTGACACCGGGCCCATGCTGGGTGAACGGGAAAGTCGTCGTGATCACTTCGCGAGTGGAAAGTACGGGCAGATAATGCTGCTCACCATCGCTGAATCCACGCCCGTCAGCTGTCATGCGGCACACGAGCACCGACGGTTGCACACCGATTGCGGCGAGGTCTACACGAAAAGCCACGCTCTCCGTGCGACCGGCGGCAAGACTCACAGCCTGCTCCTTCGTATAGAGCGTGCGACCGGTGACCGCATCAAGCAGTTCAAGGCGGGCCGTAGTCTTCACTGCCCGCTCGGAAGTATTGGACACGTTGCCGCGAATCAGCGCGCAGTCACCTTCGCGCAGGAAGCGCGGGAGATAAGGCTGCACCATCACCGTCTTCTTGGCCACGGCTTCAGCCTCGATGCTGCCATAGTTCATGTCGTGGTCGTGGGCCAGACCCATAAACCGCCATGTGGTGACACTCTCAGGCAAAGTGAACTTGATGGACACATGGCCCTGCCCGTCAGCGAGCAGATTGGGATAGAAGAAAGCGGTCTCGTTGAGATTTTGCCGCAGCTGGGGATGCCGGCCGACTTCCTTTCCACCGCTGTATTCTTTCTTCTCATCGGTGGATTCCGCTCCTGACATCACGGTATTTCCGGTCATGGTGTCGGCATCTCCCACCACGTCATAGGCCATTACAGCCGACTCTTTCATCAAAGCCTCCGGCCTTGCAGTCCCCACGCCTCTCACCCGAAGCCCTCTTGCACTGCCGAATAAGGCGGAATAGACAGACAGATAGTCATAGAAATATTCTTTGCGGAAATCACTGAAAGACAGCGAATGGAGCGGAAACAGCCGCAGCGGACTCTCACAAACGACCGACATGGGGCGGGGATTGGAGAGGCTCACGGGCACCTGCCAACCGGTGGAGGGTAGATACAGCCGCCTGTTAAGACTGAAAGGCCAACTGTGCCCGGTGATTTGGTCAAGCGACTTGTCATAGAGCACGGCCAGCAGTCCGGCCTTGGCCGGTTTTCCGTCGGGCTGTGCCACAGTCAATGTCCACTCCTCTTTCTGTCCCGGGGTGAGCCGGTCGCGGAAGGTTTTCCACGAGATGTTCAGTTTCTTGTCGGGCAGTGCGCGCCGGATGGCAGCCGAACGGGTATAGCCCACTCCGTCTTTCATCCAAGCATAGGTGAGGAGTATGCCGTCACCGTATTCCGGTTTATAGGTGAAGCGACGCGTGTTGACGGCATTACTCTGGCGGATGACGCCCTGTTCCAACATCTTCTCGCCGGAGAAAACGGTGTAGACGATGTACTGGTCTTTGGCAGATGAGCCCACCTGCACACAGACCGGGCGACCGTCGCCGGCAAACTCTTTGCCGCTGACATAGAACCAGCAATCGGTGGGCTCGGCAGGCACGGTGTCATCCATCGAAAACACCACAAACGCTTGTTTGAGCGTGTCTTTGTCACAATAGGCCGTGAGCAGATGCCTGCCCGAACGGAGTGTGCCGGAGAGGGAAGCCAGTGACACAGATTCATTGGTCTTGGCCCGCTTCATGGGACCGTTGTCAAAGAAATAATTCACCGTGGAAGCGATGTTCGCCCCGGCACCGTTCTTATATATAAAGGTGAGTGTCTTGAGACTGTCGCGTTCCACCTTAGAGGGCAATGTGGCCGAGAAAGCCGTCGGCCATGTGCTCAAAGGGAGCGTCATCTCGCCTTCGCGCGTCTCTCCACTGCGGTCGGTGACAACCGCTGTGACCACAAAATTGTAATAGCGGGCATCGCGATGGCTGCGGGCCATGGTCACACCGGGCTCCGGCGTGAGCGGAACACTCACCATGAAGTAGCCGTTGTCGTCGGTCATCACGCTGTCTTCCAGCACCGTTTCGCCATCGTAGTCACCATAACCGCGCCACCACCATGCCGTGCGGCGCACCACCCGATAGCCCACATTGGCACGCTTCACCGGTACACCGGCATAGCTCCGGGCCGTAGCTTTCACCATCAGCGTGTCACCGGTCTGATAACGGTAGTTGACTTCCGGGAAGTCGACCTCGAAAGTGGGGCGCTTGTACTCTTCCACATCGAAGAAGGCACTGCCCCCATCACTACTACTGCGGATGGAGAACCGCCCTGTAAGTCCCGCGGCAGGAAGCGTGAAGTCAGCCGCAGCCATGCCAAGTTCATCGGTGGTGACGGTCTTCTTCTCCACCTCCTTGTAGTTGGCATCGCGCAAGGTGAGCACCACGGTTTGTCCGCTTCTCACGTGGGCCTGCTTGCCATCCACCAGCTGATGGGTGAGCACGGCCACATGCACGGTCTGCCCCGGACGATAGAGAGCCCGGTCGGTGAAAAGTTGGGTGCTGTTTTCATATTTCTGCGCCTCCCAATAGTGATATCCTCCCCAAACATTTCCATCAGGACAATAGCGGTCGTCGGCCGTGGTGGCATAGACGGAGATAGGGCGGACATCGGCATAGCGGTAGACAGCCTCGCCCTTATCGTCGCAGGTGAGCGTGATTTCGGCTCCCACCCTACCGGTATATTGACCATAACCCAGATGCAGGATGGCCCCGGGCAACGGTTGTCCCGTGGTGGCATTCACGGCGATATAGCGTATCTGATTGTCGGGCAACGCCTCCTGCATTGTGGCCACATTGGTCACATAGAGCAACAGACCGTGTTCGGCCACGTCACTGCCGGGTGTGGTGGCATCGGCCAGATAGACACCGGGCTCCAATCCGTCGATGACGAGCGAGTCGGCCGACAGCTGATAGTCCGGGATGCCCACATAGCGGAAAGTCTTCGTGATTTGTCTGAACGGCTGCACCAGCTTGCGCAACGCAGCCAAATCTTTGGCCCGCCCGGGGTCGAGACGCGTCGTGGCATCGACGGTGAGCCGCGACACGGTGAGCGTGATGCTGCCCACGGCCCGCACGCGCCACAAGTTGAGCACTACACGATGGTTGGGAATCGTCACCTCATTGCCCACAGCGAGCGTGAACGAGGGCCGGGTGAGCTCTTTCAGTTCATTTCTCAACCGGTTGATCCGCGGCCACCGGCCCCACTTGCCCACGGCATAGTTGATGTAGCGCACGCGTTCTTCCACCGTGGCATCCTCTGCCTCTTTCATGAAAGTGTAACGCCCGATGGCCAGTTCACCGGCTTCGGGCAAATCCTGATACACGTGGATGAGCGAGTCGATGGTGTTCAGGTATTTCGACTTGCGCACGAGTTTCACCTCATCTTGGTGCTGTTTGCTCACCAACCGATAGGCGCAGATGCAGGCCGCAGCCCGGTTGCCATGCGCCTGATAGTAGTCGTGGAGTGCCTGATAGTCGCCAGCAGCGAAACCGATAACATGTAACAGGTCATCGCCAAAGATACGGCTGTCGGTCCCTCTGTCGAAAAGCGGTTCGAAAGCGGTGGTCTTGTATTGTGCCAACAGGTCGGGATACTGCATCGAAAGGCGGTAGTATTCCTGCGATGTGGTGGTGAAGGCCTCCGGTTCTGCACCAGACTGTAGCAACAGACGGCCCAAAGCCGATTCGTAGATGGCCGCCATCACGTGGTCGCTGCTGCGCACCGACCGCTCCTTGCTTTGCAGGCGCATCAAAGCCGGCATCAGCGAATCGGGCGATATGGCCGATTCGGCCTGCACCTTACTCAACTCCGCTGCCAACAACTGGCCGTAGGCCTTTTCGGCGGATGCCTTGTCAATGATTTTCTGCAACCATTCCACCGTGGTCTTAGGCAGATCTTTCTCTCGCGCACCGGCCACTTTTTTCCACAATGTCGTGTAGCCGTCGGCCAGCATCATTGCGGGAACCAACAGCACAGCTATCGCCAAAATCAGTCTCTTACACTTCATAGCCAAATATTCTTTATCGCATTTAGGATGCCGAGCGCAGCCTACCTTATGCAAAGGTAGTGCCAGTGAGCGCAATGGGAGCTTGCTCAACCATTGCCGAGCGCAGCCTACCTTATGCAAATATAGGCAAAAAAATCAGAACAAAAGCACCAATAAATAAAAAATGGTGATTATCAGACTTTTTTAACGGGAAGAATCAGGATTCTGAAAACCCCTTGCCCATACATAGCACGAAACTTACCAAGATTTTGAAAAAGCCTTACACGCCATTTTCCCACCCCCATCTTTCCTGCCCATCCCACCCGTCTCATTTATCCCATCCGCCCCATTAATTTTCCCACTCGACCCAAACAACATTGCAAAAGAGCCACACTTGGAAGCTCATTCGGCCCCTTTTACAACGTCGTTCCGGCCGGATGACACCCCCATTTCAAGGTGAAAAAGCCCCTTTTAGGAGGTTGGGAGTCTTGCTGTGGATTGGAAACTAAAAAAAGGGAGGCACTCCCGCGCTTCCCTTGCTACTGCAAAGATACAACACAAAAGTCGAAAATACAAATCCGGCAGGAAGATATTTGACAGCAAAAGCCACCATCCCTTATCGCTGCAAAAGCAACTCCGTTTAGCATAGAGATGTTAAAAGCAGCCTCAACACTCTTAATTTTCTTAAAAAGCAGGCTCGTATCAGTACTTAAATTTGGAGATTTCAAAGCGTTATTCTTATCTTTGTAAGTGTAATTTCCATTGGAACATATTTCTAAAAACACGGCAACAAATTATAATAACGAATATAACTATTAAAAGCGTATGAAAACAATGCAACTGACCAAGAGTGACTTCCTCAAGAGAGTGGCCGACTACGAGAACAATCCCACAACGTGGAAGTTTTTAGGAAACAGGCCTACCGTAATAGACTTTTATGCCAACTGGTGTGGCCCCTGCAAGATGATGGCACCTATCATGGACGAATTGGCCGAAGAATATAGCGGAAAAGTAGACTTCTACAAAGTGGACACCGAAGCCGAACAAGAGTTGGCCGCCGTGTTTGGCATCCGGTCCATCCCCACCTTCCTGTTCATTCCTCTGAACGAAGCACCACAACTGGCTTCAGGAGCCATGGGCAAAGCTCAATTCAAACAAGCCATAGAGAGTGTTCTGCTGAAAGGATAATGCTGTCGAACGAAATACTTTCTAAAGGCATTTATATCACACCAAAATAGAGCATCAGAGCATGACGGCACAAGATTTCAACCCGGTTGCCCTCAACCATCCGGGCACATCAAGACAAAACAAGCAATGATGAAATCGAAATATCACATTTTCCGGCATTGACCTTACCGATATTCCTCGCGGCAGGTGGCTCCAACAAGCCTAAAGCGAAAACCTACACGCCGGCAGATGTGGAACTCACCATGCCCATGGTGCAGGGCGACAAACAAGAAACTCTGCAATAATCCACCTTCTGGCGGGATTTTCTACCGGATTATTTATATCTTTGCACCAGACGCATATCGACAACCAAACAACAAAAAATATGAAAATCCGGACACTGACCATTCTGTCCCTTGCCCTCGCAACGCTCGGGGCATGGGGAAAAACCTACACGCTCACTTCGCCCGACGGGCAAACGGTCGTCACCGTCGACGACAGTCAAAACCTCACATGGGCCGTGGACAACGGCCGCACGCAGGTGTTGCTGCCATCGGCCATCGGTATGACGATGAGCGACGGCAAGCACTACGGCACCGGCGTGAAAGTGGTTGGCACCAAGACGGGGCAGGACAAGGACTGCCGCAGCATGACACTCCGGTGCACGGGCGACTACAACGTGGAGTTTCGTGCCTACAACGGGGCGGCCTGCTACCGCTTCGTGAACATCACACCTAAGCAGGTGAACGTAGTGGACGAGCGGGCGGAATTCCGCTTCGCAGCCGACTACGAGGCCTTCATACCCTACGTGAACGACAACCGGGCGGGCGAACGCTACTGCTACTCGTTTGAATCCTACTACGACGAGCAGCGGCTTTCCGAGATGTTCCCCGACTCGCTGGCCATCACGCCACTCGCAGCGACACTGCCCGAAGGCAAACGGGCCGTCATCATGGAAGCCAACCAGCTGGACTATCCCGGCATGTTTCTGAAAAAAGGCGAGGGGCACTCGCTCGTAGCCGAGTTTGCCCCTTACCCTCTCGAAGAGGCCGTGAACAAACAGGCGAGCCTGAACCTCGTGCCCACCAAGCGCGCCGACTACATCGCGAGGGTGACCGGCAGGAAGTTTTTCCCGTGGCGGGTGGTGGTCATCAGCACACACGACACCGACCTGCTCACCTGCGACATCGCCACAAAGCTCGGCCCCAAGAGCCGGCTGAAGGACACGGCGTGGATCAAGCCGGGCAAAGTGGCTTGGGACTGGTGGAACAACTGGAATCTCTCGGGGGTGGACTTCCCTGCCGGGATGAACACCGACACCTATCGATACTACATAGACTTCGCGGCGGCCAACGGTCTTGAATACATCATCATAGACGAGGGATGGAGCAATCCCGAAGACCTGCTCGACACCTCCATCGCCATCGACCTCCCGGCACTGGTGGGCTACGCGGCCGACAAGGGCGTGGGCATCATCTTGTGGTCGTCGTGGCGCAATCTCGTGCAGCGTGGGCCGGAGAAGATGGAGGAGGTCATGGCGCATTACGCCAAACTGGGCATCAAGGGATTCAAGGTAGACTTCTTCGACCGCGACGACCAACACGTGATGGAGTCGGCCTGCGAAGTGGCCGAGTGTGCGGCCCGCCACCGGCTCGTGCTCGACTATCACGGCATGAAACCGTCGGGCTTGCAGTTGGCTTACCCCAACATCTTGAACTTCGAGGGGGTGAAAGGACTGGAAAATTCGAAGTGGGAACCGCGCTCAGACCACGGTCCCTTGCACGACCAGCCGCGCTATGACTGCACGATACCCTACCTGCGTATGCTGCCCGGCCCGCTGGACTACACGCCCGGAGCCATGAGCAACGCTACGCGCGACCAGTTTTTCGGCAACAACAACCACCCCATGAGCCAAGGCACGCGAGTACACCAGATGGCCATGTACACCATCTTCCACGCCCCGCTGCAGATGCTTGCCGACTCACCCACGATGTATATGAAAAACCAACCATGCACCGATTTCATTGCCGCTGTGCCCACTGTGTGGGACGAAACGGTGGCCATCGACGGCCGCATGGGCGACTATGTGGTGATGGCCCGCCGCAAAGGTGACACGTGGTGGGTGGCGGCAATGGGCGACTGGCAGCCACGAGACATCACCATCGACCTCTCACGGCTGCACAAGGTGGGAACAAAGGCGGTCGTCTTTGAAGACGGCATCAACGCCGACCGCGAGGCGACCGACTACAAGCGCACGGAAAAGACCCTGCGCCCGGGCGAAAAACTGACCATACACCTCGCTCCCGGAGGGGGATGGACAGCAAGAATAGAGAAATAGCACCACTGCCGACACAGAAGGAAAACCATCGTGAGAATCATTCGCAACCGCTTGCTGCCCCCCAAGAACTATGATGCCATCAACATTCTGGGGCTGCTCTTCTGCCGCAGGGGCACCACGCTCACAGCCGCCCTCCTGCAGCATGAGCGCATCCACACGGCCCAGATGCTCGAAATGGGCATCGTGGGTTTCTATCTGTGGTATGTGGCCGAATGGCTTGTCCGGCTGCCCATGAAAGGGCGGGCATACACCAACATCTCGCTGGAGCGCGAAGCCTACGCCCACATGGGCGACGAGAGCTACCTGCGCCACCGCCCCCGATACGGGTGGTGGAAATATCTCAGAGCTCAAGGCTGAAGCATGTCAGATGTCAATATCTTTCATCACGCATTTGGTTTCGGCCGGAAAAAGCTGTATCTTTGCATAAGCAAGGGAAGCGCGAGAGCGTTTCCCTTTTTTAGTCTCCAAAACTCCCAACGGCCACCCACCCATCGAAAGGGGGCTTTTCCATCCTGAAATGGGTTGTAATTCGGCCCAAACGACGTTGCGAAAGGGGCCGAGTGAGCTTCCAAGTGTGACCCTTTCGCAATGTCGTTTGGGCCGAGTTAGGAAATTGATGGGGCGGATGGGACAAATGAGACGGATGACACAGGCTGGAAAGATGGACTCGGGGAAATGGCATGTAAGGCTTTTTCAAAAGTTTTAATAGTTCGCGCTATACAAGTAAAAGGCAGTGCGCGAGAAATCGAACGGTGAGTACAAGCCGGTCTGGAAACAAGGCTGTCGCATCAATTTCTCTATGGGTGAAGCAAGGGCCGGCTTCCTCCGACTTCTTTAGCTCCTAAAAGATGAAAATTGCAATACTTGGAATAAAAATAAAAAAGCCCGGCATCACGTCGGGCTTTTTCGCTTGTTTTTGAATGTTTCAGCAGTTTGTGTCTTATGTAGTTATGATCTTTTGAAAATCAGTTTGGTCATTCTTGACGATTGCAAAGATAGATATTTAAATTGATTTAAATCAAAATTGCGATCCCTTTTGCTCGAAAATCAACGTAAACGTTTGCGAGAAAAGTACCATTTTATTTTGTGATATGCACATTTTGAAGTAAATTTGCACCTTATAATAATACATATCACTTTTAATGAAAGAATTTGTCATTTCCGAAGTCAAGGCCGAAACAGCTATTCTCGTGGGACTCATCACGCAGGAGCAGAACGAGGCCAAGACAAAAGAATATCTCGACGAGCTCGAATTTCTGGCCGATACGGCAGGGGCTGTGACCGTGAAGCGATTCACCCAGCGCGTGGGAGGCCCCAACCAGACAACATACGTGGGCAAGGGAAAGCTCGAAGAAATCAAGCAATATATCCAACAAGAAGAGGACGAAGAGCGGGAAATAGGCATGGTGATATTCGATGACGAACTATCGGCCAAGCAGATGCGCAACATCGAAAACGAACTGAAGGTGAAAATCCTCGACCGCACGTCGCTCATTCTCGACATCTTTGCCATGCGGGCGCAGACGGCCAACGCCAAGACACAGGTGGAACTGGCGCAATACCGCTACATGCTGCCACGCCTGCAACGCCTGTGGACCCACTTGGAGCGTCAGGGGGGCGGTTCGGGTTCGGGCGGCGGAAAAGGCAGCGTGGGCCTGCGCGGACCGGGAGAGACCCAGCTCGAGATGGACCGCCGAATCATCTTGCAGCGCATGAGTCTGCTCAAGCAGCGGTTGGTGGAGATAGACCGGCAGAAGGTGACGCAGCGCAAAAACCGCGGACGCATGATTCGCGTGGCGCTCGTGGGCTACACCAATGTGGGAAAGTCGACCATCATGAATCTTTTGGCCAAAAGTGAGGTGTTTGCCGAGAACAAGCTTTTCGCCACGCTCGACACCACGGTGCGCAAAGTAGTGGTAGACAATCTGCCCTTTCTGCTGGCCGACACAGTGGGGGTCATACGCAAGTTGCCTACCGACCTCGTGGATTCGTTCAAGTCGACGCTCGACGAGGTGCGCGAAGCCGACCTGCTGATCCACGTGGTGGACATCTCCCATCCCGACTTTGAAGAACAAATCAAAGTAGTCGAAAACACGCTCGGAGAACTCGGCTGCGCCGACAAGCCCTCAATGATAGTCTTCAACAAGATAGACAACTATACTTGGGTGGAGAAGGAGGAAGACGACCTCACGCCGGCCACCAAAGAAAACATCACCCTCGACGAACTGAAACGCACGTGGATGGCACGCCTCAACGAGAACTGCCTCTTCATCTCGGCGCGGGAAAAAGAGAACATTGACGAGTTTCGCAACACGCTCTACACGAAAGTGCGGGAGCTGCACGTACAGAAATATCCCTACAACGACTTCCTCTACCCGATGGTGGAGGAATGAGAAGAGTACCATTCCACAGCCCAACAAACAGATAAAACGACGGCTACCATGCAAGAAGACTATAGAAGTTTGAGTGTAGAGGAAATCGAAATCCTTGAACAGAACGGTTGTTCGGCCGAAGACTGGACCACCATCAACGTGGCCGAAGACTTCCGGGCCGAACACATCAGAAATGTGAGCTGCTACGGCGAGATAAACCTCGGGGTGTTTGACAAAAGCATTGAGATAGAGGAAGGATTCTTCAGACACGCGGGCATCAGCAACGCCGTGCTCAAAGATGTCACCATCGGAGACAACTGCCTGATAGAAGGAGTCGGCAACTACATCAGCAACTACGACATAGGCGAGGAGTGCTACATCTCAAACATCGGCCGGTTGAGCAGCACGGCCGATGCCACCTTCGGACAGGGCAATACGATTTCCGTGCTCAACGAGGGGGGCACGGGCAATGCCGTCATTTTCAGTCGGCTCAGTGCGCAGTTGGCTGCACTCATGGTGCGCCATGCCGGCGACAGGAATTTCCAAGCGGCGCTGCGCTCCCTCATCAAGAGTCACATAGAGAGCACGAGGCCACGGCGCGGGCAGATAGGCTACCGGGTGAAGATCGTAAACACCACCGAGATGGTAAATGTCGTGGTGAGCGACGACTGCGAGATAAGCGGAGCAACCCGCCTCTCCGAGTGTTCCATCCTCGGCACGGCCGATGCCGGCACCTACGTGGGGCACAACGTGATGATAGACAACAGCGTGGTGCAGGCCGGCAGTTCCATTCTCGATGGGGCCAAGATAGACAACTGCTTCGTGGGCGAGGCCTGCCACATCGGTAAGGGGGCATCGGCCGAAGCGTCGCTCTTCTTTGCCAACAGCTATCTCGACAACGGCGAGGCTTGTGCGGCTTTCTGTGGCCCGTTCACGGTGAGCCACCACAAGAGCACACTGCTCATCGGCGGAGCATACTCTTTCTACAATGCCGGTTCCAACACCAACTTCTCCAACCATGCCTACAAGCTCGGCCCCGTGCATTGGGGCACGATGGAGCGCGGTTCCAAGACGGCCAGCGGGGCCCACCTGCTATGGCCGGCCACCATCGGGGCCTTCTCCATGTGCATGGGCAAGATACAGACCCACCCTGCGGTGAAGAACCTGCCGTTTTCCTACATCTTTGGGGCAGGCGACACCACCTATCTGGTGCCGGGACGCAACCTCACCACCGTGGGCACTTACCGCGACACGGATAAGTGGCCGCGGCGGGACCGTCGCCCTCGCATGAGTCGGGAGAGTTTGGTGTGCTTCGATTGGCTGAGTCCCTTCACGGTGCTGGAGTGCATACGAGGCAAGCGAACACTCGAGACACTGCGGGCCGAACAGGGTGAGAATATGGCTTCCTACGTGTATGGGGGCTGCATCATCAGAAACCAGTCGTTGCAGCGGGGCATCAAATATTACGACATGGCTATCCGACTTTTCCTCGGAGAAGAGATTGGGCAACATGCCATCGAACTGCCTGAGAGTAGCATCGGAACGGGCGAATGGAGCGACTTGAGCGGACTACTCATGCCTGAAAGTGAAGAACAACAAATGGTGGATGACCTCTGTTCGGGGGATCTCAACGACCTGCAACTGGTTGAAGCCCGCTTCGCCGAGACCTTCAGGAAATATGAAGACTACAAATGGGCATGGACCTATCGTGCCGCCATCGACTACTACGGACTCGAAACCTTAACGGAGGAGGATGCCGAACGCATTGCCCGGGAATACGAACGGGCACATACAGAATGGATCAACGCCATCAAATATGACGCCGAGAGGGAGTTTGCTCTCGGAGATATGGAGGAAGAGGAACTCAACCGGTTTCTTGACAAACTCCAAGGGTGAATACCCGCAAAATCCGGAAGGGACAAAAGGACAAAGCAAGCACCGGCTTCTTTAACTTCCCCGTCATCCTTTCAATCTCCTTAACGTGCCCCGAAAATCAAGCATACGGAATTTAAATCAAATAACGATGAGACTAAAGTTTATCTTAACTTCGCTGGCCATTGCCCTCGGCATGAGTGCGCAGACCAAGGCCTACAAGTATGAAATCGTGCCCGACGACCCGATGCAGACACGCGTCTACACGCTCGCCAACGGGCTGAAGGTGTACCTCTCGGTGAACAAAGAGAAGCCGCGCATCCAGACTTACATCGCTGTGCGCACCGGCTCACGCAACGATCCGGCAGAGACCACAGGTCTGGCCCACTATCTGGAGCACCTGATGTTTAAGGGCACGCAGCAATTCGGCACCACCGACTACGCCGCCGAAAAGCCTTTCCTCGACGAAATAGAGGCGCGCTACGAGCAATATCGCAAGCTCACCGACCCGGCCAAGCGCAAACAGGCCTACCACGAGATAGACTCCGTTTCGCAGTTGGCCGCCCGCTACAACATCCCCAATGAGTATGACAAACTCATGGCCAGTATCGGAGCCGAGGGTACCAACGCCTACACTTCCAACGATGTGACATGCTACGTGGAAGACATTCCAAGCAACGAGATAGACAACTGGGCGAAGATACAGAGCGACCGGTTCAAGAACATGGTCATCCGCGGCTTCCACACCGAACTTGAAGCCGTGTACGAAGAGTACAACATCGGACTGGCCAGTGACGGTCGCAAGGAGTGGGCTGCATTCAACAAGAAGCTCTTCCCCACCCATCCATACGGCACACAGACCACCATCGGCACACAGGAGCATTTGAAAAACCCATCGATTGTCAACATCAAAAACTACTTCAAGCGCTACTACGTGCCCAACAACGTGGCCATCTGCATGGCCGGAGACTTCGATCCGGAACAGGTGGTGGACATCATTGACAAGTATTTCGGCAGCTGGAAGAAAAGCACAACGCTCTCCCGACCGGAATATGCGCCTGTGGCCGATCTCACAGCTCCGACAGACACCACTATCGTGGGACTGGAAGCGGAGAACGTGATGATGGGATGGAAGTTTGAAGGTGGCGCAAGTCTGCAGGCCGACACCATGCAGGTGGTGGCCGACATGCTCGCCAACGGCAAGGCCGGCCTCTTCGACCTCAACCTCGAGCAGCCCATGAAAGTCTTGGGAGCCGGTGCCTACGCCGAGCCTTTGGCCGATTATGGGGAATTTATCATTGAGGGAATGCCCAAAGAGGGGCAAAGTCTTGAAGAAGTGCGCGACCTGATGTTGGGCGAAATAGGAAAGCTGAAGAGAGGTGACTTCTCCGACGAGCTTCTCCCATCGGTGGTGAACAACCTCAAGTTCAACTACTACAAGTCGCTGCTCAACAACCGTTCGCGCACGGAGCTGATGAAGGATGCCTTTATCAACGGGCAGAACTGGCTCGATGTCGTAGGCCGGTTCAAGCGCATGGCGGGTATCACCAAAGCACAAATCGTGGCCTTTGCCAATAAGCATTTGGGCAACAACTATGTGGCTGTGTACAAGCGTCAGGGTGTGGACTCGACGCAAAAGAAAATCGACAAACCGGCTATCACCGCCATCCCGGCCAACAGAGACCTTTCGAGTAAGTTCCTCAACGAGGTGGTCAGCTCCAAGGTGGATCCCATCCAACCGCGATTCCTCGATTTCAAGAAAGACCTCAACGACACCAAAACTTCCAAAGGGCTGCCCTTGCTCTACAAGCGCAACACTGACGACGGGCTCTTCAATCTCACCTTCTACTACGACTTCGGCGACGAAGACAATCTGCCACTGGCTTACGCTGCACAATACCTTAATTATATAGGCACCTCAAAAAAGAGTGCGGCCGAAGTGAAACAGGCTTTCTACCGGCTGGCCTGCAACTATGGTGTGAGCGTGGGCAACAACGCCACTTACGTGACCCTCAACGGACTTTCCGAAAACATGCCGCAAGCACTCGCCTTACTTGAAGAACTGTTGCAGGATGCCAAGGCCGACAAAGAGAGCTACTCCGGGTATGTGGATCTCGTCATGAAAGAACGCAACGACACGAAGAAGAATCAGACGGCAAACTTCAGGGCTCTCTGCAACTATGCCGTCTACGGTCCCTACAATCCGGCACGCAATATGCTCAGCGAGCAGCAACTACGCGAGCAGGATCCCCAGAAGCTGGTAGATGGCCTGAAGGCACTCCGCAACATGCAGCAGACAGTGCTCTACTTCGGCCCCATGAGTGAGAAAGAGCTTTCCGAACAGTTGGCCAAGCACCACAAGACTACCAAGAAACTCACCCCCGTACCGGTGGGCAAAGAATACACTGAGCAGGCCAACCCGACGGAGAATGAGATTCTTCTTGCCCCTTACGAGGCCAAGAACATCTATATGCGCCAATATCACAACACGGACAAACAGTTCTCCACTGACGGATTGGCCGTGAAGTCGCTCTTCAACGAATACTTCGGTGGGGGCATGAACACCATCGTCTTCCAAGAATTGCGCGAAGCCCGCGGTCTGGCCTACAATGCATACGCCAACTACAATGCCTATCCGCGCGTGAAACATCCCGAGACTTACTTCACGCACATCATCTCGCAAAACGACAAGATGATGGACTGCATACGCGTTTTCAACAGCATCCTTGACACGATCCCGCAAAGTGAGGCCGCATTCAACATTGCCAAACAGAGCCTCACCAAGAGTTTGCAGAGCATGCGCACCACGCGTGAGAACGTGCTTTTCAACTATCTCAACCTTGTCAAGCAGCGCGGACTCACCGAACCGACAGGCCTCACCATCTACAAGGCACTGCCTGCCCTGCAACTCAGCGACATCGTGAAGTTTGAACAGCAGAACATGGCCAACAAGGTTTACCGCTTCGCCATCCTCGGCGACGAGAAGAATATCGACGTGAAAGGACTTGAGAAGATTGGAAAAATCAAGAGACTAAGCACGGAAGAGATATTCGGATATTGAAGAAGGGCTATAAATAAAGCCTCCCCCCGGCCCCTCTCAGAGGGGAGAGGGGAAGTGATTAGCTTTGTGGCAATAGCTCTATTACCAGCTCCGGTTAAGAAGATGGAGTGGAAAGGAGATTGCCAAAGCCAACCAGATAGATTTAAAATAAAGAGAAGCAAAACAGTTAACATTATGAATAGGAGCTTCAATCTCAACAAATAGGCACTTTCTTCCCCTCCCTGAGAGGGAGGGGAGGCGAAGCGCAGAGGTGAGGCTTTTTAATGAACACAATTATGGCAAACAATGTAGATTTCAAGTATGCCCCCATGTTTCAAGTGGGTAAGGACGACACAGAGTATCGTCTGCTCACGACAGAAGGGGTGAGCACTGCCGAATTTGAGGGCAAACAGATTGTCAAGGTGAGCAAAGAAGCCCTGACACTCTTGAGCCAGCAGGCTTTCCACGACGTGGAGTTCATGCTCCGCCGCGAACACAACAAGCAGGTGGCCGCCATCCTCACCGACCCTGAAACATCAGAAAACGACAAGTATGTGGCCCTTCAATTTCTCCGCAACGCCGAAACGGCCGTGAAAGGTGTGCTGCCATTCTGCCAAGACACCGGAACGGCCATCATCCACGGCGAGAAAGGACAGCAGGTGTGGACGGGCTTCGACGACGAGGAAGCACTCTCGCGGGGTGTCTACAACACCTTCACGGAGGACAATCTGCGCTACTCGCAGAACGCACCGCTCAACATGTACGACGAGGTGAACACCAAATGCAACCTCCCGGCCCAGATAGACATTGAGGCTACCGAGGGTGCGGAATACCGTTTCGTGATGGTGGCCAAGGGCGGAGGCTCGGCCAACAAGACCTACTTCTACCCCATGACCAAAGCCACCATCCAGAACGAAGGCACACTGCTTCCCTTCCTCGTGGAAAAGATGAAGACTCTTGGCACCGCCGCCTGCCCTCCTTATCATATCGCTTTCGTCATCGGCGGCACGTCGGCGGAGAAGAATCTGCTCACCGTGAAGCTCGCATCCATTAAATATTACGACAACCTGCCCACCACCGGCGACGAGACCGGACGTGCTTTCCGCGACATCGACCTTGAAAACAAACTGCTCGACGAGGCCCACAAGATAGGGCTCGGTGCCCAGTTTGGTGGCAAGGCACTGGCACACGACATCCGCGTGGTGCGCCTGCCGCGCCACGGAGCCAGCTGCCCCATCGGCATGGGTGTGAGCTGTTCGGCCGATCGCAATATTAAAGCCAAAATCAATGCCGACGGTATCTGGCTTGAAAAGATGGATGAGAATCCGTCCGAACTCATCCCCGAAGCATTCCGCAATCCGGGAGAAGGCTCCAAAGGCATTGAGATAGACCTCGACAAGGGCATCGATGCCGTGCGGGCCGAACTCACAAAGTATCCCGTTTCCACCCGTGTGAACCTGAAAGGAACCATCATCGTGGCCCGTGACATCGCTCATGCCAAACTCAAGGCCCGCTTGGATGCCGGCGAAGAGATGCCCCAATATTTCAAGGATCACCCCATACTCTATGCCGGACCGGCCAAGACACCCAAGGGCTATGCCTGCGGATCGATGGGCCCGACCACGGCCAACCGCATGGATCCCTACGTGGACGAGTTCCAAGACCACGGGGCCAGTCTTGTGATGATAGCCAAAGGCAACCGCACACAAGCCGTCACCGATGCCTGCAAGAAGCATGGCGGCTTCTATCTGGGCACCATCGGCGGTGTGGCTGCCGTGCTGTCACAAAGCTCCATCAAGAGCATCGAGTGCGTGGAATATCCCGAACTCGGCATGGAAGCCATCTGGAAAATAGACGTGGAAGACTTCCCGGCTTTCATCCTCGTAGACGACAAGGGCAACGATTTCTTCAAACAGCTCAAACCCTGGACACCTTGCAGCTGCGAGAAGAAGTAAGTCGCCTTCTCTCATACTCCATCTCAGAGACCTCCATGCGGGCACATCCGGCATGGAGGTCTTTCTTTTTCCCGCCTTTGACACGCGCAGCCATCCCCGTCAACATACCACATGCAAAGCATGGAAAGAGTTGGGAAACTTGCAAAAGTCCGGCATTTTGCTCACTTTTCAGAACAAAAACACTATATTTGCAAAGAGAAGCAGCCCTTCAACCGCCTCACGCAATCTCGACACGGAATGGACAAACTCACACCACAACAGCGCCACAAGTGCATGGCTTCCATTCACTCGAAGAATACGAAGCCCGAACTCATCGTGCGCAAATACCTTTGGCGACAAGGCTTCCGCTACCGTCTGAACAATCCCCGACTACCGGGGCATCCTGATCTTGTGCTAAGAAAATACCGCACCTGTGTCTTCGTGCATGGCTGTTTCTGGCATGGGCACGCGGATTGCAGACACTACAAGCTTCCCCAAACCCACACCGACTTTTGGGCAAACAAAATAAAGAGAAATCAAGAACGGGACATCCGGGAGCAGCGCAGGTTAGCCGACATGGGCTGGCACGTGATTATCGTATGGGAATGTGAACTGAAACCGCAAAAGCGGGAAGCCACATTGGCCTCGCTCGCCTTCACCCTCAACCGCATATTCTTGCAAGACCACAGCATCCGCTACCCTACCATCACACCCGAAACCTGCATCGCCGCAGAGCCGGATCCCCGATAAACGGACCGGAACATCACCGTAAACGCTTCTCCCATAACCTTGCATGAGAGAAGCATCGAGCCAGCATGAGGAAATCGGCAAGTCGTTCCCGGCCCGGTGCATGGCTGTTGCACGGCCCGCGCATGGCTGCCGCACAAGTGGTGCAAAGGCTCTGCACGGAGTGTGCAACGGCCATGCACCAAACATGAGGCAGCCAACCTGCAGACTCATAAAAGGACTATCGGAAAACAAAACGGCAGTTGGCAGCAGTTGCAAAGCCAGGCAGAAGCCCCGCCATGGGCAGGAAGCGCCATCACAGCCCTTTGCAGACACAGCACCACCAACGGTCCGGGCATGAAAAAAGGGTGGCAATGACAGCACAGCCATCATTGCCACCCAATACCTATCAATACTATTTCTTCTCAACAGAAAGCGTAGCGGGCACCATGCCCTTTGAACAGTCAATGGTCAGGACGTATGTTTCGCCATCGACAAGTTCTGCGCCATCGGCCAAATAAATGTTGCCATTGTCGTGACCGTTGCCATCGCCAATGAGGAATGTGGCACTACTGGTAGTCCTGAGCCAATGACTGCCGGCCTTCCCCTTGAACTCAACACCCCAACCGGCCTGACCGAAGAACTTAAAGTTGACACTCTTGCCGGCCTTGAGCTGTTTGCCCACGGTGAGCGTCACTTGATAGATCTTGTCGGCGACAGGCGCCATGCAAAGGGCGTGGTCGGTGTCCGTCCACCAGCCTTGGGCGTGGGCAAAGGTTGGCTTGCCGAAGATGGCATCACCGATAATCCAAACAGCCCCCGTCCCGTCAGCATTCAATTTGGCCGGATCCTTAGTGTCGCCGGCAAAGATGCGGAAGCCGTTTTCGGCAAACACGGCCTTGATGGTGTAAGTTCCGGTCAAGGCTTTAAATGTGAATGTGCCGTCGGCATTGCGGGTGAAGAAGTCGGTATCATAATACCAGTCGTTGCCCTGCACAGCCTCATCGCCGATGAACTTATAGACAGTTCCCTGTGTGAGGATGCCCGTGAAGGTGTCCTGTCCCTCTATGTTGCGGAACTGCAAGGGCTGCACCGTGAGTTTCTCCTGAGGTTCGTAGGTGAAGTCACGGCTGTTGAAGGTGACCGTAACCCGCCCCACCGTATTGCTCTGAAAAGAAAGGAGCCCCGCACCGCCGATGGCAATGTCATTGTCGCCCACACCGAAACGGTACTTGCCGTCGGCTGTCCGGAAATATCCCTTGAAGGCGTTTTCGGAGACGGTAACACTGCAAGTGTAGGTATAGTCATCGCCTTCGGTCATGGGATAGGAAACATTGTCGGAAGAAACAAACTGCAAGTCAGCAAAATGCGGACGCGTCACCTCTACATCTACATTCTCAACAGTCGCCTTGGTCGTCACGTTCTGCAACGTCAAGCGAATCTGCGCCTTTCCGTTGGGGATGAAGCGCAGGAAAGGAACATACAGCCGGAGTGCATATTCGCCCGGTGTCTTGGTGCGCACGGTGACGGCATTCACCGTTTCACCGCTATAACACATCTCGGCCTTGAGCGTCGAGAGGTCGTACCCCTCGGTGTCATTACAGGTGACCTTCACATCAATGCTGTCACCCATTTCGGCACTGCCCACCGTGGCAGCCTTGACCACGGGATTGCCTGCGGCCACGAGTTCCTCGTAGTCAAAGTTCTTACAGGAAGCCACTGTCAGTGCGGACAACAGTACGAGGGCTGCAGAAATATATCTTGTCTGTTTCATCATTCTTTGCGTTTTATTATTTCTTTAAGTTTCGCAAGCTCAACTTTAGGAGTTAGAGGAATTAAAGGGAGTTAGCACTCGCTTCGCTCATTAGGAGTTAAAGACAACAGCCTTATTGATTGACAACTTCATTGTATTAGGAAGAAAGACTATTGTCTTAACTCCTTTTCACTCCTTTTTTCGCTATCGCTCAAGGAACTTCTCCTTTAACTCCTTCTGAACTTGCGAAAGTTCAGTTATTTCCACGTCGTTGAAACAACCCCTTGGGCAGGAACAGTCACAGCGAAGTGGCTGTTACCGTCGCTAACGGTGACGTTGATGTCGGTGTCGCCCGCGTTGAGCGCAACCACGGCCTTGCTGCCGTCGGGATTGAGAAAAGCCGAATAAATAAGGTTGCCGGCCTGATAGCTGCGCCGGGCTGTGCCAATGCGCTTGGCACCGGGACGCACCACTGAGGCTATATGGCAGATGATGTAATAGTGGGAGTTATACTTCAATGTCTGATAGTTGTTGAAGATGTCCACCGCCCCATAGCAGGTTTGGCAACCGCCGTCGAGGTTCGGCCCCATCTTCTCGTCAAGCATGAGATTCCACACCAACACGGCCTTGCACCACTGATTGACAGTGCCCAGAGTCACATTCCTCATGTCGGCCACAAGACGCTGGCTTAAGTCGCGCCCCTTATTCCACGTTCCGATGCTGCTCTCGGAGAAAATCAACTCCTTGTCGCCGGCCTGATTGTGGATGTCGGTCAATTCCACATTGGTGCCGCCATAGTCATGATAGGCTGCGCCAACCACCAATTCAGACCCTTCAAAACTATTACCCAAGGCGTTATACACCTTGATGGGATAGTCTTCTTGCGTTTTGTCGTTATCGTAATTGTAGTTGTGGTCGAAGACATAGATTTTTGTCGTCAACTTGTTCTGCTTGAAAGCGGCCGCCAACTCCTTGACAAACGGTGCTTCCTCGTCCCAAGGCATGTAGAGAGAGGCACAGTTAGCCTTGTTCAGAGGTTCGTTTTGCGGACTCACGGCATAGATATCAATACCTTGGGCCTTCATGGTCTCTACAAACTTGACGAAGTATTCGGCATAGGTCTTGCGATAGTCAGGGTTCAGATGCCCGTCAGTCCACGAATCAAAGGGAGCCTTGGACTGCAGATCTTTCACCTTCATCCATTTCGGGCAAGTCCAAGGAGCGGCGATGATCTTCATCTTGGGATTGATGGCCAAAATCTCCTTGACGATGGGAATCACATAGTCGGTCTCATCCCTGTAGAGCTTGAAGTTTTCAAGTCCCTGCGTGTCGCAAAGCGAGTATTCGGTGCTCGAAAAGTCATTGCAGCCGATAGAGATGCGGGCATAGCTCACCCCGTAGCCTTCCGTCTCCGAATAAGTCTGCTTGAGAAAATGAGCACGGGCCTCCGGCGACATCTTCAGCAGGTTGTAACAAGTGGAGTAAGTGAGGGCGAAGCCGAAGCCGTCCATACTCTGATACTCCTTTGCCGGATCCACCTGAATGGTGGTAGGCGCCATCGACTGCCCTGCAACCAAGGCGGTACTCCCCTGTCGGAGCATGGAGAAACCGTTGGCTGTGGATGTAAAAATACGCGCCTCACCTGAAGCAGGCACCGGATTGGGCAACGCCGTATTATCTTCCTGCGGTGTCTGGGTATCGAATCCGCTGTCAACGCCGCAAGCGGTAAAGGTGGAAGACAAGCAAATGCCTAAAAGCAATGTCGTGATATACATATTATTCTTTTTCATGTAAATATTCATTAGATGATAAGTTAATAACCGGGGTTCTGCCGCAAGTTCTCATTCTCGTCAAGCGCAGTTTGCGGAATGGGCATCAAATACGAGTTAGCGTCATACGGGCGGGCCAAAACCAAACGTCCCGAGTCACGGTTCTTCAGCGTATTCATCACTTCCTCCACCTTACCGTAGCGGCAGAGGTCGTACCAGCGCTCGCCCTCCATGGCAAGTTCCAGACGACGCTCGTGCAAGACGGCTTCCATCATCTTTTCCTTCGTGGAGGTTTGGTCGGCGGTAAGGTCATTCAGCTTGGCACGTTTGCGAATCATATTCACCAGTCGGGCACTGTTTTGTAAATCTCCTTTGGAAGCATAGGCCTCGGCTTCGAGCAACAGAATGTCACCAAGGCGCACAATGTATTCGTTATTGTAGCCGGAGCGGAGCTTATACATAAAAGCGTAGTGGGAGGCGGGATAGTAGTTGCTCCATGTGCAACTGTAGTAGACCACGGTCTGGTTCAACCGTGTGGTGTCGCCTTCGTCCTCATAGGCCTTGATAAGGTCGCGCGACGGTGTCACCCACTTGGCCCACGTAAAGCTGTTGTCGTAGTTCTCCAGACTGCGGCCATACATCCAGCTTTCCCAGTTGCCGCCACCCGGAAGCCACTGCACTTCGAGAATGCCTTCGCTGGTGTTGCGCTTCACGCAGTCTTTCTTGGTGTTGTCCCAGCCCCAAAGGGTGGAGAAGTCTTCCTCAAGAACCACTCCGGGTGTATCACTCACTTTCTCGGCATAAGCTATCACCTTGTCGTAGTCTTGGACAGCCTTTTCCGCATATACTTTGCAAAGCAAAGCCTGCGCCACAGTCTTTGACATGATGGTGCGGTCGGTGCCGGAGATGCCGGGAGCATTCTGCTCTGCATATTCCAGGTCGCTGATTATCTGCCTATAGCACTCCTCCGTGGTGGAACGCGGCGGGAAATAGGTGGGATAAACCTCTTTAATATTTCCGGAGGTAATGGTTTGCGCTACCTTTGTGATGACCGGCAACGAACCCCACATGCGAACCATGCGGAACATCAGCAACGCACGGAATATCTGCCCTTCGGCACGCCATTGCCGGTAGTCGCCATCGCTGATCAGCCCCTTGTCCTTCAGCTGTTCCACACCATTGATGAGCACATTGGCCTTGGCTATGTCTTCCAGATAGCGGCTCCAGTCACGGGCCAGCGTTCCGGTAGCGGCGTCAAGGGCATTGGTCTCCAACGGAATGGTTTCCTGCCCGGTAGTGCCGGCATAGGCATTGTCGGCATGCGATTCCCCCAACAGCACATAGTCGAGATGCATGTGCTCCTGTCGGTTTTTAAACAACTGATAGATAGCTGTGCGCTGGCTGACAGCCGCATCGCGATCTTTCAGTACGGCCGTCACCGTGTCGTTTTGCCTACCCTCAGTCAGCTCGGAGGGTGAGGAGATCGGGGCGGTGTCTAGGGAGCAGGCAGCCAACGACGCAGCCACAACTCCCGTCACCATGAATTTAATATATTTCGTTCTCATGTCGTAATACGTTAATTATTATAAATTAGAATTCCACTTTCAAACCTAAGACAAACGAGCGGCTCAAGGGATATGTCCCCCAATCGATTCCCTGAATGCCACCACTGTTGCCATATTGGTTTACCTCCGGGTCACGCCCACTATAATTGGTGAAGGTGAGGAGATTATTGAATGAGATATAAGGCATCAAGCGCGTGAGATACATCTTCTTGAGAATGCTTCTTGGTATATCATAAGAGAGCGTGATGTCCTTCACCCGCAGATAACTGCCGTCTTCCAAATAGTAGGTAGAGTTTTGCTGGTTGAAGCCTACACGGGGCACATCGGTCTTCTGCCCGGGCACTCTCCAACGCTCCAAGACACGGGTTGTCTGGTTGCGACCGTCAAACATGCCTTCGCTGTCCATACGCGACACATTGTAGATGTCATTGCCCACACTGCCCTGCAAGAGGATGCTCAGATTAAAGCCCTTATAAGAGAAGGTGTTGGTCAAACCGAAGATGAAGTCGGGATTGGGGTCACCGATGTAGGTACGGTCACTGGCCGAGACAATGCCATCTTCGTTAACGTCGCGATAAATCATGTCACCGGTCTCCGAATCGACCCCATCGGCAATGTATCCCCAGAAGGAACCCAAGGGATGGCCCACGGCATTGCGGACGACACTCTGGCCGACATTGCTGTTAGTGGAGGCTCCCCAATAGACCGGCACAAGGTCGAGACGGGTCAACTTGTTGCGGTTGAAAGAGATGTTGAAGTCGGTATTCCACTTCAAGTTGCCTACCAGATTCTTGGAACTGACAGCCAATTCGATGCCTTTATTGACGATCTCGCCTCCGTTGTAAGTCAGACTGCGTGCCGCAGCACTACCGGCCGGTAGAGTGATAGACATCAACATGTCGGAGGTTTTCTTGTAGTATATGTCGAAATAGAAGGTCAGACGGTTTCTCAACATGGTCAAATCGAAACCGATGTCGGTCTGACTAGTCGTTTCCCAAGTGAGTTCGGGATCAAGGAAGTTTGTGGTGATGGAAGACACCCGGTCGAAAGAAACCGTAGACGTCCAAGTGAGTTCGGGCAGAAGCCTTACGATGGCTTTGCCCGATGCCAGCAGTTTGTTGTATTGGTTCTTGTTATCCTTGGTGCGGGCGATATTCTCCAAGGGGCCGTCTACATTCACCCCGTAGAAATCGGAATAATACTGCCCGGGATGTTCCGGATCCCATATAGGGCCATACGTGGGTGTGCTCAGAATGGCCGGAATCACGCCTCCACGGTCGCTACCTGTGCCGGAGATGATGCCCGTGCCCTTATAGGTATAGTCTGAATAGGCAACACTGGCATTGATGGTCAGCCAGTTTGAGATGTCATTCTCTATGGAACCGCGGATGTTGTAACGCTTGAAGTTGGAACTGACAATGACGCCATTTTCACCCGTGAAGCCTCCCGAGAGATAGTAGCGCAGCTTGTCGGTGCCATTGGTAACCGACAGTTGGTAGTCCTGCACGTTGCCCGTGCGATAGACTTCTTTCTTCCAGTCAGTCTGATCGACGAGATTGTCTGGCAACTTCAATGAGAGCACGCCCTTCTCATTCATGTCTTTGATGAGATCGAGATACTGCCGCGCGTTCAGCGGATTCTGATTGTCACGCACAGTGTTGAAAGCATAGTGGGCATTGAGACTGATCTTGGCCACGCCGGCCTTACCCTGCTTCGTGCCGATGATGACGACACCGTTAGCGGCCCGGCTACCATAGATGGCGGCACTGGAGGCATCTTTCAGAATCTGGATGTTGTCGATGTCGCCGGCAGCCAAATAGTCGATGTTGTCTACGGGCACACCGTCGACCACGTAGAGCGGATTGTTGGAACCATTCAGAGAGGTGGTACCGCGTACACGAATCGTCGGTGCCGAACCGGGCTGTCCGTTGGCCTGACTGATTTGCAGTCCGGCCGCCTTGCCCTGCATCCCCTGCACGGCACTCACAATGGGGCGCGTGTCGAGATCGGCGGTAGAGACGCTCGAAACGGCGGTGGTTACATCCTTGCGCTTGACCGATCCATAACCGATGGACACCACCTCGTCGAGCATGTCGGCTTCCTCTTCGAGCATGATTTTCATGTTGGGAGCAGCTTTCACGATCTTGGTTTTATAGCCAATGTAGGAAATGCGCAACGTAGCGTTTCTCGCCACTTGGATGGCAAACCTACCATCCGGATCGGTAGCAACGCCATTAGACGTGCCTTGCTCCAAGACAGAGGCGCCAATGACCGGCTCGTTGCGCTCGTCGGTCACCGTTCCTTCCACGCTGACTTTCTGCGCGAAAGCTGCCAAGGACAACAGCAAGACCAAAGGCAGAAGCACGAGTCGCTTCATCACTGATAAATTCTTGTTTACTTTCATTGTACGACAGATTTAAATGTATTTAGTTGATATTTAGGTTGATTGTTCCTTTTTATATGTAACATAGATTGGGGCCGCTTTTCGGGCCGGGCTATATATTTAGGCATCTCTTTTGCAAAGTTAACCGATTTTTAGAATGGTTATTCTTGCACAAAGCAAAAAATGTGGATAATTTCAGCTGTACAAAACAATTATATCACTGAAAACCAGCCTGTTAAAGTTTAATTTACAGAAGCTTGGATATAGAAAATTTCGTAGAAGATATAGACAAAAGAGGCTATATTGAGACCTCCTCATTTGGAGGGAAAGGCAAAAAAGACTATCTTTGTCCATCACACATACCAACCTATCAACATGAAACATAACTGTATAATCCTGCTGCTGGCCATCTCCCCCTTGGTCTCAATGGGGCAAAAGACGAACCTTGACTCTCTTTATCGCTGCCTTGACAGAGAGATAACCAAATCTGACCAATATATAAAGGTGAAACAGCAGCACATCGACGACATCAAACTCAAATACCATCGCACACACGGCGACCGCGTCAGCCGTCACCAGTTGGCATGGAATCTCTTCAAAGCCAACGAGACGTTCATGAACGATTCGGCCATACACTACCTCAACGAATGCATCGCTCTCTCCCGGCAGATGAAAAACTCTACGCTGCTCCAGTCCGACTACACGGCCTTGGTTCACCAATATGCGGCCACAGGATTCTACAATGAGGCACTGGACTATCTCCGGAGAATAGACCGGCCGCAGCTCAAAGGGCAACAGATCGCCGACTACTATTTTTGTTGCAGCCACCTGTATGGGGAAATGGGCTACTATCTGAAAGATGAAGCACTGAAGCAACAATACTACGGACTGTCCAACCGCTATCGCGACTCACTGTTCAGTGTGCTGCCGTCCACTTCCTCCCTTTACCTGTGGCGCAAGGTCATAGCCGCCACCTCAGCGGGCTATTACCGTCGGGCCATGAGATACTGCGACATCTGGATGAATCAGGTGGAGGAAAACACGCCGGAATATGCCAACATGGCCTTCTTCCGGTCGGAAATCTACAAACATCTCGGCAACGAGACACAACAGAAATATTGGCTTGCCGTGTCGGCCTTGTGCGACATCCGCAACGCCGTGATGGACCAAGCGTCGTTGTGGAGTTTGGCCGGCCTGCTCAGCCAAGACGGCGACTTGGAACGCTCCAACCGTTATGTGGAGTATTCGTGGAACTGCACCCAACGCTTCAACACCCACTTGCGCAGTTGGCTCGTGTCACCAATACTGGGTGTCATCAGCGACACTTACAAGACCAATCTGCGAACGGCCAACACCCGGCTGCTATGGCTCACGGCCATCGTGAGCCTGCTGTCTGTCATTCTCTTGGGCTCGTTCGTCTACGTGTGGTGCAAAAAGAAACAACTGTCCCGGGCCCGAAACGATTTGCGACTAATCAACGAACAGCTCTCGGAGCTCAACCGACAGTTGAGCAACAACAACACACAGTTGGCCAAACTGAATGTCAAGCTCAGCGAAACCAACAAAGTCAAGGACGAATATATCGGAAAATTCCTCAGCACTTGTTCGGAATACATTGACAAGATAGACAACTACCGCATCCGCGTGAACAGGAAACTGCGTGCCAACCAGCTTTCAGACCTCATGAAAATGACAAGTTCGGAACAGCTGAAACAGGACGAAATCAAAGAACTGTTCAACAATTTCGATGCCGTATTCCTAAATCTTTTCCCCAACTTCGTTGCCGACTTCAACACGCTGCTCTTGCCCGAGCACCGCATCCAGCCCGACTCCAAAACCCAACTCACCACCGACCTGCGCATCTTTGCCCTCATCAGACTGGGCATTGAGGAGAGTTCACGCATAGCCGAATTTCTCCGTTATTCGCCCAACTCCATCTACAACTATCGGGCACGCATCAAGAACAAGGCCCTCTGCCCTCGCGAGGAGTTCGAACAGCGCGTTAAGGAAATCGGCATGTAGCCGGTGGGAAGACCACGAAAACATTCCCGCTTTGGTGCATGGCCGTTGCACGCCCCGTGCATGGCTGCTGCACAAGTGGTGCAAAGGCTCTGCACGGGGCGTGCAACAGCCATGCACCAAAGTGGGGGCAGCCGGTCGGCAGGCCCATCCGGGAAACATGGGGCTACGGGCAAGCCCCAACCGGCCCGACAATGGCTCTCCGAGAGGATGTCACCAAATGTAAAAACGATAGGATTTCTGCAAATCCGGCACAAGCGAAAGGCCAAAAAGAAGAACCTAAGAGGACAGGCCGTTGTGTCAAAGCGCCTGGTAAAAAAGTTTACAACACGCTCATTATCAAGTGAATAAATGAAAAAACGCGTGTCATTTCGACTCCATCTATTGCCCAATAGAAAAATAATTGCTACTTTTGCTACCGAACAACCAAATAACAACAGTGATTATGAAAGAGAAGATAACAGCCGTTTTAGGACTTGCGGCACTGATATTGCTCGCCATGACTTGTTTAGACAAGAGTAAGAACCCGCTGGAAAAAGCAGCCAAAGAGTTTAAAGATTCGCGCACACCCACAGCTGCCGACAGTCTCACCTTGCAAAAGACCAACAACCGATTGGCCTTCCGTATGCTGCGCCACCTCTATGTGGGGCAAAAAAAAGATACCAAGTTGCTCTTTTCGCCGCTGGGCCTCAGCTACGCACTGGCCATGACCAACTATGGCGCAGAGGGGACCACAAAGCAGGAAATCAACAGTGTGCTGGGCTACAGCAACGCCGAACAGATGCGCACACTCCACCACGAAATGATCTTGAGCGGTGCTTATAAGGGGACAGGAGGCGAAAAACAGCAGCGTTCTACGCTCGAAGCCGAACAGTCTTTGATAAGCAATGGAACGTTCGACTTCCGTAAAGACTTTGTTGACAATGCCCGGGAATATTATTTCGCCGACCTCAAGAAGAAGGAAAACGCTCCCTCGGCCTTCCCCATCACTATCCGAAGCCGCCTCAATTTCACGGGAATATGGGCCTCGCCCTTTAACCCCCAGGAGACCCAACTGCGCACATTCACAAATGGCGAGGGCGTGAAGCGACAGGTGAAGATGATGCAACAATACTATAACAAGCTGCGTTTTGCTGACTGCAAGGGCTACGGCATGGTGGAAATTCCCTATACGGGCGGTTTCAAAATGTATGTCCTGCTTCCCGGGAAGTCGCTCTCCTTGGGCGACCTTGTGCTCCGGACAGATGCCGAAAGCTGGCGCAAGGATGTGGCCAAGCTGCGCGAGCACAGCGTCAGCCTGCAACTGCCCCGCATAGATGTCTCCACCCGTTACGACTTCAATGACATGCTTGCCTCTCTCGGTATGCCTACCGCCTTCACGCCACAGGCCGATTTCAGCGGCATGACGACCGATGCACCTCTCCAAATAGGGCAGGTGCTACAAGAGTCGACGCTCAAGGCTACTGAAAGCAAGACCGAAGCGCAGTCTACAACCACCGTAGGCATGGTATTGGTAGACTTGAAAGACCAGGCCCTCCCCATCGAGTTTTATTGCGACCGCCCTTTCCTCTATATCATCACGGATAAATATGGGGCTATCAACTTCGTGGGCACTTATTGCTGAAAAGTGCCACACGAATACAGATACCTCTTTACAAACACGGAAACTCCTCCCTCTTTTCTATCAAGAAGGGAGGAGTTTCCGTGTTTTATTAGCATAGGGCGCAATGCTCTGCAGCAGAAAAAGAAAGGTTCCACACCCCGCCCACCGGCGAAATGTGGAACCAATCACTATCTGTCTATACTGATGATTACAGTTTCACACTGGCACCCACATACCATGTGGCACCATAAACGGGGGCATACATGAAGGCAGCATCGTCGAGATGCTTCTCATCTTGAACGTAGCTGAAGATGTTTTTGCCTCCGGCATAGACGGTGAACAAGCGTCCGAGCTGCTTGGCTACACGGCAATTAAACAGCATGAACGTGTCGGTCTTCTTGATTTTGGAAGTTTCGGGGTGGTCTTCCGAGTTGTAGTCGATATACATTTTACCCTGCAACGAACTGCTCACAGAGAATGTCCATGTGCCCGGAGTGTAATCCAAGGTCAGGTCGCCGGTCATGGCCGGGAAGCGGGAGATGTTCTTGCTGTCCTTGGCATATTTGGTTTCGGCCCAATCGCCGCGCTCATGCTTGAACTTGCCCTGATTGAAAGTCCAGTTGAGACCGGCCACGAAATCCTTGAACAGGTTGGCCTTGGCACCAAGTTCGATACCCTGCACATAGGCATCGTCCTCGTTTCTCCACTGATAGGTGTAGCCCAACTTCTTCACATTGTCGTCGGCGGGCGAGAATTCGATCTTGTTTTTCAGGTCGGTGCGGAAGATGTTGGCACTCAACTGGAAATTCTTGCCATAGTAGTCGGCTGAGAAATTGTAACTGATGGAGCGCTCACCCTTGAGATCGGACGACTTCCACACACGCGGCGAGCCGCTGCACAGATGGAGATCTTCGGAGAAACCGTAGGGGGCACGGAAACCCGTACCGAAGTTGGCGCGCAGCACGAGGGCCTTGGTCACTTCATATTTCACAGCCAGACGGGGATTGAACGAAGTCTCGTTAAACTTCGTAGCGGGGAAAGAACTGTCGAAAACCTTCTCGCTCGACTGATATTCCTCACCCGAATTGTGGAAGTCGAGACGCACACCGGGCACCACGGAGAGGTTGGGCAGGATGTTCCACTCGTCTTGCAGGAACAGACCGAACTCGTTGGCGTGCTTCTTTCCTTTTGAAGTGTAGGCCGTGCCGAAGTAAGCACTCGTGCTGTCGTCCACGCAATAGAGGCCCGTCTCGTTAAGTCTGGTGAAATAGGCCTGGGCACCGGCCAACAGCGTATGGTTGCCCAAGGTGGAAGTGAACGTCACCGAGGGAGTGAACGTGCGCTCTTTTGCCAGATAGGGACGCATCATCTCCACATTGGGAGCAGAGTCGTTGTGCGCAGCCTTATAGCTTCCGAGGAAGGTGTCGTTGGTGGCATTGCGCTTGTGATACACGTAGGCAGCCGCGAGATTGAGCTCGGAGTGCGAGCCGATGGGGAGTGTGTAGGCCAAATCGAACGACAGACGGTTGGTCTTGATGTTCTCCGTACCTTCCGAGAAGGGGTTAAGATAGAGATCGTCGGTGAGTGTACCGCCGGCACGCTGCTCGTCGATCACCTTGCCGCGCAGCACAAGTTTGTCACCGTCAGTAAACGGATTGAAGAAATAGAGACCGAAGCCCAAGTTGGTGAGTTTGGAGTCTACGCGATCGGAAACGCCGTCTTTGTGCTTCACCTCCTTGCGGGTGAGCCCTTCCTTGGTGGCATCAACGGGATCCGTCTCCGTGTGCTGGGCGAAGATGTTCAACCCGATATTGTTCCTGCGCATCGAGGCCGAGGCACTGTAGTTTTTGTAACCGAAGTTGCCAAACTGCACATCGCCTTTCACCATAGGCTCATAGGTGGGCTCCTTGGTGATGATATTGATGGCTCCGGCCACGGCACTGCTCCCGTAAAGAGCCGAACCGGCACCCTTTACCACCTCCAGACGGTCGATGTCGTTGGTACCCATCTGCTGAAGACCATAGACACCGGCCAGTCCCGAATAAATGGGCTCGCCGTCGATGAGCACCTGTGTATGCTCGGCACCCAGTCCCTGCATACGCACTTCGGAGAAGTTGCAGAACTGGCACTGCTGCTCCACGCGGATGCCCGGAACGCCCTCAAGCGCCTCGTAGACATTCTGTGCATTCTTGTTGGCAATGGCCTGCGAGGTGAGCACCTCCGTGCGGATGGGCACATTCTTCACGTAGTGGGGCGTGCGCGTGCCCGTCACCACCACCTGATTGATGGACAGCTCGTCTTCCTCAAGTTGGAAGTAGGCGCCCGTACCGGTGTTGCGCTTCATCTCCACCACGAGTTGCTGATCCTTATATCCCACCACCGAAGCTATAACGGTCTGTTTGCCCAAAGGCAGATCGCCGAGTTTGAAATGGCCGGTGGCATCACACTGCGTCACCAGACGCGTGCCTTTCACCTTGATGATGGCATAGGGCAGATGATCGCCCGTCACTTTACTCTTCACATCGCCAAACAACATGGCATCGGTACCTTGCGCCATCGCGCCGATCACGCAAAGCATACCGAACATAAAAAATAAGATTCTCTTCATTATTTTAACAGTATAAAAATAAAAACGGTGCAAAGGTAGATATTATTTAACAAAAAATCAATACTTAGGTGTAGGTATTTTGCATAAAAATCCAACGGCTTACGGATTTTCAAACTTACAAATCAGAGATTCATCTATAAAGCGAGGAAAGCCGCATAGACTATGCACCTCAATCTGTAGGTTCTTTCCCAACTAATACTTTACAACGACTTCAACGCATCACCATATTCATTGGAACTTCTATTTCGCCGAAATCGAGCATGGCGTTGAAGAGTCTCACGGCCTTATACCGACAGCAGTCGGTGGCCGGAATGTCACGTTCCACCACAAGCCCGCTGTCCAACAGTTCGGCCCGCTTGGTGCCCCGGAGCAGGGGCATGGCGGGAGTGAACCACCGATGCCCGTCGGTCAAGGCTATGTTGGTGAACGAAGTGTCGGTGAGCAGACCGTTTTTCACGATAATGATGTCGTCGGCTCCGTCGGCCAATGCAGCCAAGCGGTTGAGTGGCTCGCGCCCGACGCTCTTGAAGGAATAGTCGATGGCATCGTCTTCTACCAGCCGAAGCGTGCGGATGGCACGTGGATGATAGGGCGTGCAAGTCAGTTCTTCCACCCCTCGCTCACCATAGACCACCCGCGCCTTGTGGCGTTCCCGGTGGGTCAGTCCCGCAAGCACGGCCTCAAGGTCGACAGGTGACGAGCCCGGCCAGAAACGGGTGAGCGTGGAATTGAGCCGGGCGTTGTGACGAGCGAGGTTGCAGGGCACTCCGCCCTCAATCCTGACAGTCTCTACAAATAGGCACATAAACTTTCTGTCTCACTTCTTCATACTCTTTTTCGCACACGCTTTTGGCGGTGATGCCGCCTCCGGCCTTATAGACGAGCGATGGGTCCTGCCGCTCGACAAACCTGATCATCACGGCACTATCCAGACAACCGTCACCGTAAATGCCCATCACCCCGGTGTAGAAACCCCGCCGATAGTCTTCGGCTTCAGCGATAATATCCATCGTCTTGGGTTTGGGTGCCCCGGTGATGGAGCCGGCGGGCAAGAGTGCATCGAGCAATCGGCCGAGTCGGCACTCATAGCCGGAGGGCAGCCGACCGCTGATTTGCGAACTGGTTTGCAGGATGCTGCCCCTATGCGTGTCGAGCCGGTCCAGATAGCGGTAGCGGTCTACCCGCACATCGGTGGCCACCCGGCTGAGGTCGTTGCGGATGAGGTCGACGATGGTGGCGTGCTCGGCAGCCTCCTTGCGGTCGGCCAGCAATGTGTTTTCGGCATCGGGGATGGCCGCATCGATGGTTCCCTTCATCGGAAACGACAGAATGCGCCCCTCGCTAATCCGGACAAATGTCTCGGGAGAGAAACACACAAACCGGTCGTTCACCCACAGACGATATTTGGCCTGCGAGGCATGGAAGATGTCTTTCAGACTCCAATTCGTCTGCACGGGCACGGCGCAAGTAAGATTGGCCAGATAGCTGTTGCCCGCCATGATATGGTGCTTCACCGTCTCAAAACTCCTGCGATAGCACTCAAATGAGGGCATCTGTATGCGCCAGTCCAACCGGCCCGGCAACGGACGTTCACGCTGCCCGACATTCCCCACCCCATTGAAGTCGAACAGGATGTCAGAAGCCGAAACATCGGCCAAAGGTTCGACAATGGCCTCTTCTCCGAGGTAGTCGATGACAAAGAGAAAAGGCTCGCCGCTGCTTGCCAACAGGTCGATGCGCTCAATAATTTTTCGATTCATGAATGTATTGAAAATCGCGCAAAGATACACAAAACAAAGCGGTCGGTCTGGCAGTGAGCGTTTAAAAGATGTTAAACAAGTGGCATCAAGCCCCTTTTTGTGTAAAGTGTTTTCGACTCACATTTGCATTTTCGGCTTTTGTGTTATATCTTTGCATTAGCAAGGGAAGCGCGAAAGCGTTTCCTTTTTTTGATTGCCAATCCACCAACGGCCCCCCAACCCCCTAAAGGGGGCTTTTCCTTCCTGAAATGTGGGGGTATTCGGCCCAAATGGGTTTGTAAAAGGGCCTCTTTGAGGTTCTCGTTCGGGCCGGATGACCGTTCAAGTATGGCCGTTTCACATTGTCGTTCGGGCCGGATGAGAAAATTGGCAGGCCGGATGAGCCTAATAAGACGGATGGCACGGGCAGGAAAGACGGGCGGAGAAAAATTGCGTGTAAGGCTTTTTCGTAATCTCAGTAAGTTTCGCACTATATATGACATTGCCTCCCCTCTTGTTCAGCCCATTACCCCACTCTAAGCGGAAGACTTTACCCTCCACTCACAGCAGGAATGAATGCAGAGCGTGGGATGCTTGTTCAGCCTCCCCTAACTTAGGGGGCTTTGTCCCGCCAGGCCCTCCCCTCCTTCGGAGGGGTCGGGGGAGGCTCTTTTCACTTCCTCTTCTTCCACAGTGCGGTCATATCCTCCAGTGTCTTGCCTTTGGTCTCGGGTACCAAGCGCCAGACAAACAGGGCTGCGAGCACACAGACAAGGCCGTAGAGCCCGTAGGTGAACCAGTGGCCGAAGTCGTCGCCGGGCGTGAAGTGCATATTGAACATGGGCACGAAGCTCGAACTGACGATGAAATTGAATATCCACTGGAAAGCCACGGCGACAGCCACAGCGGCACCACGGATGGTGTTGGGGAATATCTCGGCTATGAGCACCCAACAGATGGGACCCCAAGAGAACATGAAGCTCGCACTGTAGACCATGATGGAAGCGGCTGTGACCATCTCAAGGCCCGGAGTGCCGAACGTGACGGCCACGCCGAAGGCTCCGAGAGCCATGCCCACAGAACCGCAGATGAGGAGGGGCTTGCGCCCGAGCCGCTCGACGGTGAACACGGCCACAAGGGTGAAAAGTATGTTAATAACACCCATGAAGACGGTAAACACCATCTCGTTGTCCATGCCCATATCCTTGAAGATGCGCGGAGCGTAGTAGAGCACGGCATTGATGCCCACAGCCTGCTGGAACACGCTGAGCATGATGCCCACGAAGATGCAGAGGAACCCGTAGGAGAAAAGCCGTTCGGTCTTCACGGTGATGGTGTCCTTGATGTCCTGCAATATCTCCCGGGCCTTTTGTGTGCCGTTGATGCGGGAGAGAATGTCAAGAGCGCGATCGTCGCGGCCCGTCATCACAAGATAGCGGGGAGTCTCGGGCACAAAGCAGATGAGCACTGTGAAGAGTCCGGCAGGCACACACTCGGACCCGAACATGTAGCGCCAGCCGGTGGTGACGGTCCATTGGGCATCGGCCATGTTGGCTATCGCTCCGGCTGCATCATAGATGGGATTGGCATGGGAGCCGAGAATGATGAAATTGACGAAATAAACCACGAGTTGGCCGAAGATGATGGCAAACTGGTTCCAGCTCACAAGCATGCCGCGGATGTTGCTCGGGGCCACCTCACCGATGTACATGGGGCAGATGGCGGAGGCCATGCCCACGCCTATGCCGCCCAACACACGATAGAGATTGAACACGACGAGCAGATCCCAAGAGGGACGACCGGCGGGCAACAGCCAACTCTCGGGAAACATAGAGCCCCAAGCCGAAATGAAAAAACACACGCCGGCGAAAACCAACGAGCGTTTGCGGCCCAGCCTACCGGCAAAAACTCCGGAGAGCGAACTGCCAATGATACAGCCGATGAGGGCACTGGAGGAGGTGAAACCGTGGATAAAATCGGTGTACTCGAAGTCGGAAGCACCCTTGAAAAAGGCCTGCAAACCTTTTTCGGCACCCGAGATGACGGCTGTGTCGTAACCGAACAATAGGCCGCCGAGCACGGCAACCATCACGATGGAGATAAGATAGGCTCGCGAGCCCGTTTGGTTCTGGTTCATGTCAGTAGTTTTTTAGCGAAAGTCCAATGAGGTTTTTCTATTCGTATTTCTGTTAGTTTCGTCATTTAAGTGTCACATCCCCCTCCCGTCGTACCCGGGAAAGTTCTGTCTCCTTATTAAATAATACGTTTCGGATGGCGGTTTCCCCTATTTTTTTAGTAAATTTGCACCGCATACCTTGCTGCTTTTCGGGTCCAGCGCATATCGGCACAGTCCGGCGGCAGCCAAACCACACTTTCGACAGATGAACGTATCGGAACTACTACATAAGAGCAAAGGCGAGAGACACTTCTCCTTTGAGGTGCTGCCACCGCTCAAAGGCAACGGGACGGAAGCACTGTTCAACACCATCGACAAGCTGAAAGACTTCGGACCGCAATACATCAACATCACCACCCACCACAGCGAGTTTGTCTATCAGGAGATGGACAACGGGCTGCTGAAACGCCTGTCCATACGCCGGCGTCCGGGCACGGTGGCCATTGCGGCCGCCTTGCAGAACCGTTACCGCATTCCGGTGATTCCGCACGTGATTTGCAGCGGCGTGTCGGCCGAAGACATTGAGTATGAACTGCTCGACTTGCAGTTTCTCGGTATCTCAAACCTGCTCTTGCTGCGCGGAGACAAGGCCAAGGAAGACCGCAGTTTCGTGCCCGCCAAAGGTGGCCATACACACACTACCGACCTTATCAGGCAGGTGGTGAGATTTAACGAGGGCTTCTTCAACGACGGCACGCCCATCAAGCATCCGGGCCGCCACTTCGATTTCGGCGTAGCCTGCTATCCCGAAAAACACGAAGAGGCCCCCAACTTGGAACAGGACATGCTGCACTTGAAGGAAAAACAGGAACTGGGTGCGCAGTATGCCGTGACGCAGTTGTTCTACGACAACGAGAAATTTTTCCGCTTCGTCGATCAAGCCCGCGCCATGGGCATCACCCTCCCCATCATTCCGGGTATCAAGCCGCTGGCCAAACTCTCACAACTCACGATGGTGCCCAAGACCTTCCATTGCGACATACCGCAGGAGTTGGCCGCCGAGGCTTTAAAGTGTAAGACGGACGAGGATGCCAAGGCACTGGGCGTGGAGTGGACTGTGGCACAGGTGAAAGACTTGCAGAGCCGCGGGGTGAACAATGTACACTTCTACACGGTGTCGGCAGTGGACTCGGTGAAGGAGGCGGTGAAAAAGTTATTCTGACCATCAACGAAAGAGAAAGACATGACATTTGAAGAAGTGATAGGACAAGCCGATGCCGAACAGCGGCTGGGGCCAATCCAGGGGGGGGAGGGGAACCATGGTGAAAT